>Ga0116155_10001512_pt1 | contig 16667 bp, 10 predicted proteins | sample AD_UKC032_MetaG_FD_89890 | JGI IMG/M metagenome (GOLD analysis project Ga0116155, IMG submission 89890) | Active sludge microbial communities of municipal wastewater-treating anaerobic digesters from USA - AD_UKC032_MetaG | ecosystem: Engineered > Bioreactor > Anaerobic > Digestate | place: USA...
CCGAAGAGCTGGAGATAGAGGTTCCGGTCGGGGCTCGAGGAGAAGGACTCGGTCTGGTAGAGCCCTCCCAGGGCCTGGACCGTCGCGCTCAGGGCTCCCTCGCCGAGGCCCGCGAAGGTGGATTGCCAGAGCAGCCCTCCCTTGGCCGTCAGGGCCTGGTCGGCGGCGTAGTAGGGCCTCGTGCGGGGGATCTCGGCGTCCTCGTAGACGAGGCAGAGGGGGAAGCCGAGATTGGCCCAGGGGGAGTCCGAGAGGCGGATGGCGGGCACGAGCTCCACGAGGGCGGTGCCGAAGAAGTTCCCGTCCTCGGGGACAGAGCTCGCGGCCCCGTAGATCCGCGGGGCGAAATAGCGGAAAGCCCCGCTCAAGGGCAGGTAGGCCCCGCCCGCGAGCTCGGCGCGGTGGGCGTAGAGGGGGAAGCGGGAGGGATCGAGGGTATCGAAGAGGGGTTCCCAGCGGTAGGAGGCCGTCCCGGAGAAGCTCCCGGCCCGCGCGTCGAGGCGCGCGTCGAGGGACAGAGCCCCGGCGGTGAAGAGGTTGAGGCTCCCGAGGAACTCCTCGGGAGAGACGGATTCCCCCTCCGAGCCGCCGTAGTCCGCGCTCGTGCCGATCAGCGAACCCGCGGGGCGGAGGACCAGTCCCCGGCCGGCTCCCGAGACCAGGGAGAAGGCGGCCTCGGCCTCGAGCCTGCCCGCGAGGTAGGCGGGCAGGCCGGCCTCGACGTCCCGGAGGGAATCGAGCCCCGCCCTGAGCCCGAGGGAGAGGAGGCTCGAGAGGGGGAGCCGGAGGGTGGCGCCGGCCTTGGACCAGAGGCGGTTCAAGTCGGCGGAGAGGGAGGCATCCAGGTCGAAGCCCGGGGCCCGGAGCCGGGCGATCCTGTTGTAGATCGAGGCGGCGCTCCCGTAATCGGGGTCAGCCTCGTGGACGGCCTTGAGCAGGCTCGAGGCCTCCCGCCAATTACCGGCCCGATCCTCGGCGAGGGCGAGGCTGTACTTGGCGGGGATGTTGCCCGGATCGACCGCGAGGACCCGGCGATACTGGGCGGCGGCCTTCTCGTCCTGGCCGAGCTCGTCGTAGTAGGCGCCGAGCTCGGCGCGGCGGAAGGCGCTCGCTTCCTCGAAGGCATGCCAGGCCCGGACGACGCGGCGGTCGCGCAGGAGGGCGCAGGACTGGGCCAGGACGGCGAGGTCGGCTTGGGCGCCGGATACGGCCCGCCGAAGCTCGGCTAGGGACTGGCTCGCGCCGAGGTCTGTCCCCGGCGCGGGCTCCGTCCCCGGCGGGATCGATCCGGGGTCCGTCTCCACAGCCGGCTCGTCCGGAAGGGCTGACTCCACGAGGGCGAGCTCCCGGGCCGCCGCCTCGAGGGCCGAGCCGGCTGGCAGGTCGGCCGACGCGGCGGCGCGGCGAGCGAGCTCCCGGGCTTCCCGGTAATCGATCCTGCTCCTCGCTTCGTACTCCGCGGCCCTCCTCCGAGCTTCGAGCTCGGGAGAGGCCGCGAAGGAATCGCCCGAAAGGGCGGCGAGGGCGGCTTTGGGGTCCCCATCGGCCGCCATGAGCCGAGCTTGGCCGTAGGCGGCCATGCCCTCGCCTCGGGAGGCGGGGCCCGCGAGCTCCGTCCCCGCCGCCTTCGGGTCCCAGGACCAGCCCGAGGCCTCGAGGAGGGCCTGGAAGCCCTTCTCGAGCTCCCGCTCGCGGTCAGCCACGGGGGGGAAGGCTTCATGGAGCGCGGCCGCGCGCCCGACGAGGGCCGCGAGCCTCGCCATCTCGGTCCGCAGCTCGGCCGCGGCGGACTCCGCGGCGGACACCGCCGAGGCGGCGGCCGCGCGGAGGGGCTCGCCCTCCTCGGGGGACGGCACCTTGGGCAGGGCCTTCGGGGGCGGGACGGCCGCCGCGGCGGCTTCGGCCGCGGCGAGGGCGGCGGCGCGGCGCTCTTCCCAGTCCTCGGCCAGGGCTCGGGCTTGGTCGGCCGATTTCGCGGCCGCCTCGGCTGCCGCGGCGAGCCGGACGCTCGAGGCGAGCCGGATCTCGGCCTCGGCGCGGAGGGCCGAGGCGGCCGCCCCGATCGAGGCCAGCTCGGGGGCGGCGGCCTCCGATTCATCGAGGACCGAGACGAAGCGGGCGGCGAGGATGGACTCGAGCTGGAGCACGGCCCGTTCCTTGAGGCCGTTCCAGAAATAGACCCTCGTGAGCTCCTCGCGGAGGGGGAGATCCTCCGGCCGCCCCGCGACGGCGAGCTCGAGGTCGCGGATGCGTTCGGCCCGGAGGTCGCGGCGGGCGACGAAGGAGGCGAGGTAGGTAGCGAGCCGCGGCGAGGGGGCGAAGGTCCCGGCGATCCTTTCCTCGACCGCCTGGGCGGCGGCGGCCTCGCCGCGCTCGGCGTAGATCTCGGACTCCCCGAGGTAGAGGGCGAGGAGCTCGGGCCGGGCGGCGATGGCCTTCTCGTAGAAGGCGAGGGCCTTGTCCGCGTAGCCCGAGTTCCGATAGATCGAGGCGAGGCGCGTCAGGCTCTCGCCCTCGGCCCCCGCGGCGGCGAGGGCGGCGGCCTCGGCCTCGGCGAAGCTCCGCTCCGCCTCGCGCAGCTCGGAGGCCCAGAGCTGGGTCAGGCCGAGGTTCACCTGGAGGGAGGGCTCGCCGGGAAAGGCCGCGAGACCTTGCGCGTAGAAGGCCTTGGAGTCCGGGTAGCGGCCCGTCCAGGCCGCCACCTTGCCGGCCTCGGCGTATCCGGCCAGATCGTCGGGGCGGAGCTGGAGGTAGTTCCGGTAGGCCTCGAGCCCTTCCTTGACCTCTCCTCGCCAGATGCGGTTCTTGGCGACGAGGAGCTTGGCCTGGGGATCCTTGGGCGCGACGGCCTGGGCCTTGGAGAGGGTCTTGAGGGCCGAAAGGTAGTCGCCCGCGAGGGAGTAGATCGAGGAGAGCTCGAGGTAGGCCGGCAGGGAGGATGGATTGGCCTGGAGGTAGGCCTGGTAATCCTCGATCGAACGGAAGGGCTTGTCGATGGCCCGCGAGCCGGGATCGCGGGGCAGGAGGCGTCCTTGGGCCCGAGCGGCCTCGGCGGGGACAGGGCCCTCGGCCAAGGCGGCCAGGGCTTCCCGATCCGCGAGGAAGAGGGCGTCGAGGTAGAAGAACCAGCGCTCGTCGAGCCGCCTCCGCTTGGAGACCTCGAAGCGGAGGACATGGTTCCCCTCGGCCAGGTCGAGGCTGGCGGCGCGCACCCAGTAGTAGGCCGGCGCGTACTGCTCGACGACGTTTACGTCCTCCCGGTAGAGCTCCCGCGGCGCTCCCCCGTCCACGACGATCGACAGGGGCGAGGAAAGGGAGAGGCCGAACTCGTCCCGGGGCCCCGGCGGCGTCCCGCCGTACCAGAGCTCGTAGCTGCCCGCCCGCTCGACGCGGAGGACGTATTCGGCGTAGTAGGGTCTGTCCCCGGGAAGCTGGCCCGAGCGGGCGAGCTGGAGGCTCCGGTCGCCCGAGCAGCCGTAATTCTGGGTCGGGACCGAGCTCATGTTGGTCGAGACGGCTTTTTCTCCCTCGACGAAGCTCAGGCCGGCGATTTCCGCCGGGAAGAGGGCTTCGAGGCCGGCCGTCGCCGCGGTGGCCTGGGCCGCAGGCTGCTCCGGGCCGATACGCGGGGGCGGCTCCTGGCCGAGGGCCGCCGGGGACAGACCCGCGGCGGCGCCGCAGGCCGCGAGGAGGAGGACGAAAGCCCGCGGTCCGGGGATAGCCCTCGCGGAAGAAGCATGGCACGCATCGCGCATCGCGGCCTCCTCGTCGTCCTGGCCTCGCGCCCCGGGCTCCTGGGCTCTGGGCGCCTGCCTGTAGTATACTAGGCGATACGTCGTCGCGCGAGCGCCCGCGGGGGCGCCGGGGAGGGACCGCATGCCAAAGGACGGGCGCGTTTACGTCGGGGCCGATCTCGGGGCCACGAAGATCCTTGCCGCCGTCTTCGACTCCTCGATGAAGCCCCTCGCGACCGAGAAGGCCAAGACCCCGCGCGAGGCGAGCGCCAAGGCCGTCGTCGCGGCCCTCGCCGAGACCGTGCGACGGGCCCTGGCCGCCTCGGGCGCCGACGCCAAATCCCTGGCCGGGGTCGGCGTGGCCGTTCCCGGCCCCCTCGACCGGGCCCGGGGCATCGTCCGCTATACCCCCAACATGGGCTTCAAGGACTACGCCCTCGGCTCGGAGCTCGCCGGCCTCTTCGGCGCTCCCGCCTTCCTCGACAACGACGTCCAGGCCGGCGTCTACGGCGAGCTCCGGGCGGGCGCCCTCCGCGGCAAGCGCAACGCGGTCGGCGTCTTCGTGGGCACGGGCATCGGCGGGGGCATCGTCATCGACGGGAAGGTCTACCGCGGCTCCACGGGCTCGGCCGGCGAGGTCGGGCACATGACCCTGCTCGACGGCGGGGCCCTCTGCGGCTGCGGCAACTACGGCTGCCTCGAGGCCCTCGCCTCGCGCGGCGCGATGGCCAAGGACGCCCTCGCCCTCGCCGCCGCGGGCAAGGCTCCCGGCATGCTCGACGCCGCCGGCACGGATATCCGCAAGTACCGGAGCTCCGCCATCGCCTCGTCCATCGAGTCGGGCGACAAGTCCGTCAGGCGCGCCGTCGACCGGGCCGCGTACTGGCTCGGGGTCGGGCTCGCCAATATCGTCCACCTCCTCAATCCCGAGGCCATCGTCATAGGCGGCGGCATCGCGACCCGCTTCGGGGAGCGCTACCTCGAGCGCGCCCTCGCCTCGATGGAGGAGCACCTCATGCCCGGCCTCTCCGGCAGCGCGCAGGTCCTCCTCTCGGAGCTCGGCGACCTCGCCGTTCCCACGGGCGCGGCCTATCCCGCCGCCGAGGCCGCGGGAGGCGCGGCGCCATGAGCGACCAGGGGCGCGCGCAGCGCGGGCCCGCCGCCCGCCCGGGGACGGAGGCGCGCACCGTCGCGGTGATCGAGATCGGCTCCACCGGCATCCGCATGATCGTCGCGGCGATCGACGGCGCGGGCGGCTTCAAGGTCCTCGACCGCGCGGGCAAGCCGAGCCGGGTCGGCCGGGACGTCTTCACCTCGGGCTACGTGAGCCGCGAGGCGGTGCGGGAGAGCATCGCGGTGCTCTCCTCGTACCGGGAGCTCCTGCGCGGCTACGGGCTGGCGCCCAAGGACGCGAGCGTCATCGCCACGAGCGCCCTCCGCGAGGCGGCGAACCGCGACACCTTCGTGGACCGCGTGGCCCTCCAGACGGGCTTCCGCGTCTCGGTCGTCGAGGACATCGAGGAGAACCACCTCATGTACCTCGGCGTCCAGCACGTCCTGCAGGACGAGCGGCGGCTCCTCACCCGGTCGAACGCCATCATCCTCGAAGTCGGCGGCGGATCCACCGAGATCATGCTGCTCAAACGCGGGCGCATGGCGGGAGCCCACTCGCTCCACATCGGCACGCTCAGGATCGACGAGCAGGTCAGGGGCGCCGGCGCCTCGCAGGCCTACATCATGAAATTCATCGAGGACAACGTGCGCACCGCCTGCGACAACCTCGACTCGGAGCTGCCCCTCGAGTCCATAAAGACCTTCATCGTGATCGGCTCGGACGCGCGGCTCGCGGCGTCGCGCATCGCGTCGGAGTCCTTCGGCGACTACGCGATCGCCACCCGGGAGGACTTCTCGCGCTTCGCCGAGCAGGCGGCGAGCCTCTCGCCCGAGGACTGCGTGTCGGAGCTCCGTATCCCCTGGTCGGAGGCCGAGGGGCTCGCCGCCGGCCTCGCCGTCGAGCGCCTCTTCCTCGAGAGGACCGGCGCGGAGATGGTGGTGGTGCCCAACGTCTCCATCCGCGAAGGCGTCCTGATATCCGCCTCCCGGGGCCCGGACACCGAGCTCCAGTCCGAGATGCACAGGCAGGTCATCGCGAGCGCGGCCTCGCTCGGCCGCAAGTACCGCTACGACGAGCGCCACGCCCGCCACGTGTCGGAGCTCTGCCTGGCCATCTACGACGAGCTCACCCGGGAGCACGGCCTCGGGCCCCGGGAGCGCCTCCTGCTCGAGGCGGCGGCCATCCTCCACGACATCGGAACCTTCATCCGGAGCTCCGGCCACCACAAGCACGGCGAGTACATAGTCGCGAATTCCGAGATCTTCGGCCTCAACCGGGGCGACCTTACCATCGTATCGAACGTCGTCCGCTATCATCGCAAGGCGCCGCCCTCGAACCTCCACGTCAACTTCATCGCACTGCCCCGCGAGGACCGGGTCGCGGTGATGAAGCTCGCGGCCATACTGCGCGTCGCCGACGCCCTCGACCGCGGCCACGACCAGCGCGTGAGCCTCGCCTCGGTCGAGCGCCGCGAGGATCGGCTCGTCCTGCGGGCCGAGTCGGGGGAATCCGGGGCCATGGACCTATCCCTCGAGCGGCTCTCGCTCGCCGAGAAGAGCGACATGTTCGAGAACGCCTTCGGGCTGGAGCCCGTGCTCGCATAACGCGCGCCGTTTACGGAGGGTATCCGATGCGATCGGGAAGATACTTCAACCGCGAGCTCTCCTGGCTCGAATTCAACGCGCGGGTGCTCGCCGAGGCGGCGGACCGGACGAACCCCCTCCTCGAGCGGCTCAAATTCCTCTCGATAGTCTCGTCCAACCTCGACGAGTTCTTCATGGTGCGCGTCGCCTCCCTCAAGGCGCAGATCCGGGCCGGCGACGGCTCCCCCGACGCCTCGGGGCTCTCCCCCGCGGAGCAGTGCGCCCGGATAGCGGCCCGGGTCCGCCAGATCGAGTCCGATCAGTACGCCCTCCTCTCCGAGATCCTCGTGGCCCTCGAGCGGGAGGGCCTCTCCGTATCGCGCCCCGTCGAATGGAGCTCGGCGGAGCGGCGCTGGCTCGAGTCCTTCTTCGTCGACCGCCTCTTCCCCCTCCTCACGCCGATCAGGCTCGACGACGAGGGGCCGGCCGGCGATTCGGGGCGCCTCCCCGCCACCGGCAACCTCAGGCTCCACGCCGCCTTCCTCCTGGCACCCCTGCCCGGGGCGAGGCCCTCGGACGACGCCCAGGGCCCGGACGCGCCTTCCGACGGCTCGGACGCGGCCCCCGGCCAGGGAAGCGCCCCCCCGCGCCTCGCCCTCGTCCAGGTGCCGCACAACGCGGAGCGCTTCGTCAGGCTGCCCTCGGACGGCCCCGCCGTCAGGCTCGCCCTCCTCGAGGACGTCGTCGCCGCCTTCGGCGGGCGGCTTTTCCCGGGATGGGAGGTGCGGGAGTCCATCCTCCTCAAGGTCACGCGCGACGCGGACTTCGGGGTCGACGAGGGCCGGGACGAGGACTTCCTCGCCGCCATGGAGGAAGTCCTCGCCGGCCGCCAGAATTCCTGGCCCGTCCGCCTCGCCGTCTCCGGCGGCTCCGAGGCTCTCGCCGACCGCCTCCGCCTCTCCCTCGGCCTCGAGCCGGCCGACCTGTACCGGCAAAGCGGGGCCGTGGACCTGCGGAGCTTCATGGAGCTCGCCATGGCCGAATACCTCTCGCCGAGCCTGGCTGCGAAGCTGCGCTACCAGAGCTGGCCCCCGGTGCGCAGCCTCGAGCCCGCCGAGGGCTCGAGCATCTGGGAGGAGATCGACTCCCAGGACCAGCTCCTCCACGTGCCCTACGAGTCCTTCGACCCGGTGCTGCGCTTCCTCGACGAGGCGGCGGACGACCCCGCGGTCCTCGCGATCAAGATGACCTTGTACCGGACCTCCGGCAACTCGCCGATCGTACGCGCCCTCACCCGGGCCGCGCGCGCGGGCAAGCAGGTATCGGTCCTCGTCGAGCTCAAGGCGCGCTTCGACGAGGAGCGCAACATGGCCTGGGCGAGCCGCCTCGAGCAGGCCGGCGCCATCGTCGTCTACGGCATCGCGCGGCTCAAGGTCCACGCAAAGGCCGCCCTCGTCGTGCGGCGCGGGGAGGACGGCTCCATCCGCCGCTACCTCCACCTCGCCACGGGGAACTACAACGAGCGCACCGCACGCCTCTACTCGGACCTCTCCCTCTTCACCTCCGACGAGGGGCTCTGCCGGGAGGCCTCGATCTTCTTCAACGCGATCACCGGCTACTCGGCGGTGCAGGAGCTCGGCAAGCTGGCGGTCGCCCCCTTCGACCTGAAGCCGAGGCTCATCGCGATGATCCGCAGGGAGGCCCAGCGGTCGAGCCCCGAGGCCCCGGGACTCATCATGGCCAAGATGAACGCGTTGGCCGACATCGACGTCATCGACGCGCTCTACGAGGCCAACGCGGCGGGCGTCCGCATCCTCCTGAACGTGCGCGGGGTCTGCGTCCTCGTGCCCGGAAAGAAGGGCCTGTCCGAGAACATCACCGTCGTCAGCGTCGTCGGCCGCTACCTCGAGCACGCCCGCATCGCCTACTTCCGCAACGGCGGAGCCGAGGAGCTGTACCTCTCGAGCGCCGACTGGCTGCCGCGGAACCTCGAGCGCCGCGTCGAGCTGATGTTCCCCGTGATCGACGAGCGCGCCCGCGGCCGCGTGCACGAGATCCTGGCCGCCTACTTCATGGACAGCGCGAAGGCCCACCGCCTCGACCCCTCGGGATCCTGGAAAAAAATACGGCCGTCGGAGGGCGAAGCGCCCTTCTCGGCACAGCAGGCCTTCTACGAGGCGGTCAAGCGCCGCCGCGCCCTCGAGGAGGCGCCCGAGGAGGAGCTCCAGGTCAGGCGGCGCCCGACCTAGCGGAGCGGAGGGGCGGGCGCAACCGAAGAGGCGAACCGGTGTCTAGTACGGGCATGAGCGACGTCAGGCTGCACGCGAGGTCCTTCGACCTCAGGTTCTACGAGATGGACAGGCGGGGCGAGGCTACGCCCCTGACCATGCTCTCGCTCTTCGAGGAGACCGCATTCACCCACTGCGAGCTCGCGGGCTGGGACGTATACCGGCTGGTCGGGGCGGGCTACGGCTGGGTCCTCCTCCGCGGCTGCATGGAGATGCATCGCTATCCGGCCTACCGCGAGGCCTTCCGCGTCGAGACCTGGCTTTCGGAGACCCGCCGCTTCTACGGGACCCGCGAGTACCGGGTCGTCTCGGAGCGAGGCGAGGAGCTCGGCTACGCCCGCTCCCTCTGGGCTTTCTTCAGCCTGGAGCGCAAGCGCCCCGTGCCCATCCTCGAGGACTTCCTCCGCGCCTGGTCTCCCGACGGCAGAGCCGCCGGCCCCCTCGGCCTCGACGAGGTCGAGGGCCCGTCCGAGGCGCCCGCCTCGTCGGCCTTCGAAGTCCGAGCCTCGGAAATCGATACGAACGGCCACGTCAACAATATCAACTACCTCGCCTGGGCCCTCGATTCGGTAGCCAGACAGACGCGGGAGGGACTCATGCTCGCCTCGGTCCGGGGGCAGTACAAACGGGAGGTCACCTTCGGCTCCTCGGTCCGGCTCGCGGCCCGGCCCGAGGGACAGGGCTACCGGCATGGAGTCTTCGCGAAGGCCGCCGAGGGGGAAACGGAGTACCTCGCCGCAGCAGGCCGCACCGACTGGAGGCCGCATCGGTCGGGGTCTGTCCCCATCTGGAGTCCCGGCCTTAGCGTATCGACCCGCAAGGACCCAGCTGCATAGCATTGTCGTCCTTCTCACCCTAAGACCACTAGTCCCTACGGCGGGCCGAATTATTTCCCCCATGGAAGCCGCCAAGCTACCTAGAAAAGGTGCTTAACAGCCTAAATCCGTGCATGCATGCCCATCTTGCGAACCAGAACCATACATGGTTAAAACGGAGGAACCATGAAGACAGCCTGCGTTTTATTGGCAGATGGGTTCGAAGAGGTAGAAGCGCTGACGCCCATTGATTATTTACGGCGATCAGGCATAGAGGTGACCACTATCGGTATTTGGGGGACAGACCCCCTCGGCGGCCATGGCATCAGGATTGAAGCCGATCTTGGTCCCGAGGCTCTATCACGCGACTTCGACTGCGTAATTATTCCTGGCGGAGGCAAAGGCTCCGAAAACATCGCAAAGAACGCCGAGACCATAGCCTTGATAAAGCGACATGCCAATAAGGGTAAATTGATCGCCGCTATCTGCGCAGCGCCTGCAGTAGTTCTCCATGAGGCATGCGGGCTCATATCGGGAAAACGATTTACCTGCTATCCTGGCTTGGAATCACGGGTCACCGGAGCATCCTTCCATCGCGAACGCGTCGTCGTCGACGGAAACCTGGTGACCGCCCGGGCCGCCGGCTGCGCTGGGGAATTTGCTTACACCATCATAAGCATGCTCGTGGGGGAGGAAGCGGCGGACGAACTCGCAAGGAAAGTCTTGCTCAGTTAATGCGGGGACAGACCCCGGTCACCAGGCACGTGGGGACGGTTAATTCGATGCGGCGTCTACGTACTCGGGAGAGCCCTCGGCCCAATCGGGACGTGGCTCGCCGGAAATCTCGATCTCGACTTTACGGATGACCGAAGGCAGGGACTCGAGCCTCTGTTTCTTCTGAACCAGGATACCGACGACCATTCCGAGGGATAGACCCGCTATGCCGCAGAGCGCAGCCGGGGTCTCGGAACCATCCGGGAATACTACGCGACCGAGGATATAGCCGCAGGCAAAAAGCACGAGCGGCAGGCCGAGCACCCAGAGAGCGCCATAAAGCTGGGCCTTCCCTTCAATCTCGATATCGACGCTATCTCCCTCTGCAAGGGGGATATCCTGCCGATTATAGGCCCGTACGCCGCGGCGCGCCTTTTTGCAGCCCTCGTTCGAACAGGCTCCGCAACCTTCGTTGAGCTCAAGCTGGACGGTCAGCAACCTGTCCTGTATCTCCGATACTACTCCCCGTTCGGTCATCGAGCGCCTCCTCGCAGGGGATTCGCAAAGCCTCTATCGATACGGCCTTTCCCCCATCCGCGATCTCCACGAGGCAGCCCTGGAGTTCCAAGCCCCTCGTGCCATCTTTCGCCCATGCAGGGATGCCCCGCAGATACTCCCCTATCCGCGTGTCGGGATCGAGGCCCCCGACCGAGAGAAGGCTCCCGGTCCTTCCAGCATCGGTGATGTAGGCGGTCCCGCCGGGCAATATCTGCGCATCGGCGGTCAAGGCCTTGCAATGGGAACCGATGATCGCCGAGACGAGTCCATCGGCGCAATGGGCCATCGTTCGTTTTTCCGCCGTGGTGGCCGCATGGAAATCCAGGATCACGAATGGCGTCTCCTCACGGAGCTTGCGCGCCAGGTCCACGACAGCGTGAAAGGGATTTGCCAGGTGCACTCGAGCGAATTCGGCTTGCCCGAGAAGCTGCAGGACTCCAACCTTTCCGGCGGCGCATTTAAAGACGCGATAGCCTCGGCCTGGATTCCCATAGGGATAATTCGCCGGTCTGACGAGGAAGGAAGCGCTGCCCATGTATTCCACGAGATCACGCTTATAGTAGGCGCATTCTCCCGTCGTGATCGCCTCGAGCCCTAGCTTTCGCAAGTAGACCGAGTGCTGCCTGCCAAGCCCCGCTCCGCCGGTAGCGGAATCGGCATTCCCGACGACGAAATCGGCCCCCGTCTCACGGCGCGCGGCGCCGAGGAGCTTCTTGACGGTGAAGACGCCAGCCTTGCCGACGATCTCGCTTACGTATAGAACGCGGATACCCACGGCTTCAATCTATAGGAATCGAGACTCTACATCAAGGTGAAAGCGCGGATCCGATTGAGACTGGCCTAGGCTTGAGCTCAGAGGCGAAGCGCGAGGCGGCTCGAGGCGAGTCCAACCGCCCAGATCGGGACGCCCGCTACAATATCGATCCTCCCATCAAGCGCATGCCGTACGCCGCCATAGAGCCAGTCTTCCGGTCGAGCTACGCAATGGGCGCGGACGGGATTCATATCGATATACTCGAAGACTCGCAGGAAATCATGACGATCCTGTATAATACGCGAATAGAATCGATCTCCCCAGACATGTCCCGTAAGCCCGGTTTTTTTGTTATATGCCATGGCAAATACCCCGAGGATCCATTGCATTATCGAGGATAGGCATTCTCCATGTACTGGTTTTATCAAGAAATGAATATGATTCCCCATTATGCAGAAATTATCGATTCGAAACGCATATTTCTTATGGGCTCTCCTGACAACCGAAAGGAACAACTCCTTAATGGAATCGGGATCAAGGAGCATCTCTTTTCGATTTGCGCGCGCCGTAACCGAGTAGCGAGCGCCAGGGCGAAGCTGACGTGGCATTCTCATGCAAAGATTACGCACAAATATCGACAAGTCGATTGAACCTGGGGACAGACCCCCTAATCTGACCGCCTCCCTCATCTGATTCCGACTCGAAATGATCGCCGCACGAAATGCCTACGCGCCTTCTCCAACCATACCACGGCTGCTGCGAGCGCAAGCCGGGGCACGATCAGCCAAAACAGCGGCAGGCCGACGGCGAGGAAAAGCGCCGTATCCTCGACGAGCGAATGGCAGACGCTCGCATGATGGTTGAACAGGTCGCCTTCCTGAGGCTTCATGCGTCCCGACGCGATGTGCTCCGCGACGATTCCAGCCCCATAAGCGTAACCGACGACGTTGATGACGATCCAGAGGAAGCTCGCCTTCGCTGGTAGGCCGAAGACTTGCATCATGGGCGCGAAGAGCCGGGACAGGGCATCCATGATGGCGAATTCCTCGAGGAACCGCTGGACGACCATTATCGCCACTACCAGTATCGCTATTTTAGCCGTGAGCCTCGCCGTGGAGATCGACCAGGCGAGGATCATGCTCCCGAGCGGCTGATGCGCGCCCGCTTCAGCGGCGGAAAAGGACAGCGCGGAGAGGGAGTCCGGGAGGAAACGGCTGTAGGCCCAACCCGCGGCGAGGGCTATGACGATACGGAGCGCGGCCATCTTCAGTCCCGAGGATCCCGACTTTCGCATCACCTGTGTTTCCACGATGAGGTTATGGGCCGTTAGGCACATGATAGCGAGTATCGTCGCCTCTCGAAGATCGAGGGAAAGAGAACCCGCGACAGCAATGGCGCTGTAAATATTAAGGAGGGCGGCCGAGAGAAAAACGAGGGCGGCTTCGCCCGGGAGGCCAAGGAGGCGCATGAGGGGGGCGAGTATCCGGGCGATGACCGGGAGGGCTCCGCACCAATCGAGAATCGATATCCCGAGCGATATTGGCACGATGATCCGTACCAGGAACCATGCGGTCTTGATCGCATCGCCGACACCCTTGATCGCGGCGGCCTGCGCGCGCCTCAAAATCGCTCTCCGTCCCTGCTCGTCCATGACGAACCGAATCTAGCGGCGCGTCCGCCCTCTGTCAAGAACGAGGGCCTACACCTCCAGTCCGAGGACCCCCACCGGGCATTCCCCGACGGGATGCACCGAACCTTTGAGGAGTCGGGCCACGGCCTTCGCGGCCCCGACGGTGAAGCCATAGGCCGCGGCGAGGCCATATGCGCGAGGGAAGAAGGCGGCATCGTAGGGATCGCGCATCGCGATGACAGAAAAGGACCGGACCGATTCCTCGACGAGCCGCGCGAGCCCTTCCTGCGCAGGCCGGAAATGGGCATCATAAGTCAGCGCCGCTGCGGAAGAAGCGGCCAACTCGGCCCCATGAGCCGATAGAAGCTCCATGAGCCCCTGGGCATCCGCAGGAGAGGGGTCGGCGGGAAGGGCGACGAGCTCTGTCTCCGGCAGGGCCGCTTCTAAGGCCTTCATGACAGCAGGTATCTCCGAGGACTCGGGGCTATCTTCCGGGGGAAGGAAGACGAGGACCAGGCTTGGTTCCGGCCTTCGGAGAAAATCACCCTTTAATATAGAGAGCGAAGCCGCGCGATCGCGTTCGATGCGCTCTCGGCCACGGTCAAGGTCAGCGCTGCCGGCCCGGGCCCGCGGCGGGCCGTTCCTCGATGCCAAGAAACGATCGAGCCGCCGCATGCTCGAGGCGACGCGCGCGGCGGGAAGCCTGCCTTCGGCTACCGCCTCTTCGAGCGCCTTGGCCGCCCTCTCGGCCTCCGATGGGATGCCGTACAAGGTGAGGTCGCAGCCAGCCAGCGCTCCGAGGAGGACGGTCCCGCCGATCTCATGTTCGATATGCGCTTCATCACCTATAACGAGGCCCTTGAATCCGAATCCCTCGCGGAGCCTCCCCTCGATCACCCTCGAGCTGCGGGCCGCGGGAATACGCCCCGGCTCGAGCGAGGGAACGAGGGTCCTGCCCACGAGGACCGCCGCCGCCCCGGCCCGCGCGGCGCTGGCGTATGGCCGCATCTCGACGGAGGCGAGGCGCTCCGCGGGCAGGTCCACGATAGCCAAGCCCTCGGCGCGCTCGGTTATGGCGGATCCGAGGCCGGGGAAACGCCCGACGCAGGACTCGACTCCCGACGCGCGGAGACCGCGGATGAAAGCGGAGGCGTAGGTCCCGACCTTCGCCGGGTCCTCGCCGAAGCGATCGAGTATGCCGGCCGGATCCTTGGGATCGACGGCGAGATCGAGCCGAGGGCCGAGGAGGAGGTCGATGCCGCAGGCGGCGAGAGCTTCGCCGAGGGCCCTGCCTGAGCGGCGGGCAGCCGGGCGGGATCCCAAGGCCGCCAGACCGAGGGCCGTCAGGGCCGCGGGGAAAAAGGGTTGGCCGAAGGCGGGGACAAAGCTGCCGCCGAGCGCGACCAGGGCTCGGCCGAGCCCCGCGGCCGCGGCCGCGCGCTGGGCCGATGCGGAAAGGCCGGAAAGCAGCTCGGGCTCGCCCAGGAGGCCGCCAGGGAGGAGGAAGGCGCGGATCCCCGCGACGCAGAGAGTCTCTATGGTCGCGGTCATCGCGGGCGGATCGCCGAGCGGGATCCCCGCGAGCACCATGCTCGCCGCGGCGCTGCTCCGTGCCATACCCTCATCCCCCTCGATCTGCATTGTACGCTAGGGACGGCGGGGAGGTAAGCGCGGTACGGGAGGGATAGGCCAGCATCGGCGCTCAAGCCCTGCCGTCATCAGGGACGCCGCGCTTCTCCTGTTTCGGCCGAGCCTTGGCCAGTCGCTTGGCCGAGGCGGCGAGCGCTTTATCGCCGAGGAGCTCGTCGATCGAGACGGGCATCCGATAGGACCAGTTCCCGCGCCCGACCGTTCCCGGCACGTTGATCCGCTCTTCGCGCGGGTCGGCGGGCCTGCTCGACTCGCTCAAGCCGATGAGATCCTGGATCGGATAGACCGCGAAGAGCGAGTTCGAGGCGGCGATGAGCTCGAGGAGGATTTCTCCGTCCCGGGGACCGAGCTTCTCGGGGCAGGGCCCGAGCTCCCGGCCGAGGAACGAGGAGGCGAAGCCCCAGATCCCCGCGCGATCCGCCTCATCCTCCCACCACGACCTGAGGGAAGAGGAATCATGGACCGAGGCGCAGGCAACGGACAAGCGCGGATATTCGGCCGGCGAGACGTAGGGCTGTCCCGGCTCGCTCCAGCGCCTGGTCCAGCGGAGGACGCGGAGGCCGAGGATGCCGAGCGAGCCGAGGACGCGAGGCACGCAGTCCGGCACGGCGCCGAGATCCTCGGCGCAGGGCAGCATGGGCACCGCTTTCTGCAGGCGGCCCAAGAGCCGCTCGCCCGTCGAGGCCCACAGCTCCTCCGCCTCCGCGGCCTTGCGCGAGACGAGGCTTTCGATGCAGGCGCGCTCCCCCTCGGAAAGGGTGGGCCAGGCCGAAGCCTCGCGGTAGCGCCAGGCGGGCACGAAGCTTCCCGGCGACTCCTCGAAGAGCACGCGGTCGCGCCAGGACTGGAGGAGGCAATCGCGCGCCGCGGGGGAGACTCCCGGCAGCGCCTCGATGTCGCGCTCGCCCATAATCGCCGGCTTGAAAAGGAAGAGCTCCTCGTCGCCGATGCGATCGAGGGCGGCGTGGATGGCGCCCCTCGCGGCGGCTTCCCCGGCCGCCTGCACGAGGCGCTGGCTCGGCACATGAGGCAGCGAGAGCCAGCGCAGGCGCTCCGGGGAGAAGCCCGCGGCCTCGAGCTCGCCGCGGCCGATCGGGGATCCGGGCAGGAAGCGGCCGAGGTAGCCCGAGCCTTCGCGCTCGCCGAGGCACCAGATGCGGAAGAAGCCGAGCACATGGTCGATGCGATAGGCCGAGTAGAATTTATCGGCCTCCGCCAGGCGCTCGACCCAGAAACCATAATCCTCGGCAGCCAAGGCGGCCCAGTCGTAGATGGGGAAACCCCAATTCTGCCCGAGCCAGGAGTACATATCGGGAGGCGCCCCCGCTCGAAGCTCGCGGTTGAAGCAGGAACGTCGAGCCCAGACATCGGCGGAATCGTCGCTCATGAGGATCGGAAGGTCTCCCATGAGGGCGATGCCCTTCACCGCGAGGGCTTCCGCGGCGCCGCGGAATTGCCCCTCGGCGCGCATTTGGACCCAAGCATGGAAGCGAAGCCGATCGGAGAGCCCATCCGCCTTCCAAAGCGCCTCGATTTCGTCCCGCCCGGGATCCCGGTGTTCCTTCCACTCCCACCAGGGCCTGCCGCCGTTGCGGGCCTTGAGCTCGACGAATGCGGCATAGGCTCTTATCCAGGGATTCGCCTCGATCCACGGTTCGAGCTCGGGATCGGCTCCCTCGTTCGGGGTCTGTCCCCGTTTACTGCCGCTGCCGGCGGCTTTCCCTAACCAAATCTTCCATAATAGTGCCAATTTTGCCTCGAGAAGCTCTTCGTAGGGAACGCAAGCCGAATCACCGAAACGGTCAACCAAGGACCTCTCCTCCGCTC
>Ga0116155_10001534_pt1 | contig 16518 bp, 17 predicted proteins | sample AD_UKC032_MetaG_FD_89890 | JGI IMG/M metagenome (GOLD analysis project Ga0116155, IMG submission 89890) | Active sludge microbial communities of municipal wastewater-treating anaerobic digesters from USA - AD_UKC032_MetaG | ecosystem: Engineered > Bioreactor > Anaerobic > Digestate | place: USA...
ACTTAGCAACACAGCTAAAAGTGTTCGCGCTTTCAAAAGGATACCCGGAACCTGAGATAAGTTACTTTAAATGGATTAAAGACTTCGCCGCCGCAAGAAACTTCAATATGAGCCAAATAGACGAGAAGTACGACTACTTTATGTGGCTTGATGCTGATGATTTATTCCGGGGAGCAAGTAACCTACAGAAGGTAGCAGAACTGGCGGAATCAGTTAAAGCTTCTTCTGTGTTTTTTAATTACCTATACAAGGTCGAATTTGACGTAATAGAAGAAAACGGCAAAAAAGGTATACAAGTAAAAGATGTTTTAATAGAGCACCTAAGAGAGAGACTAATAAAGAATAACAAATCCTATAAGTGGGTAGGAGCCATCCACGAAACTTTGATAGATCAAGTGGAGACAAACAAGACAGACTCAGACCTATGCGACGTGGTTCACCTTTCGGATGATTCAAGAATGATGGACGCAATGAAGAGGAACATTGAGATACTTGAAGCGGAACTCGAGAGACAGGGAAATCAGAAGGATCCCCGAATAGTCTACTATTTAGGGAAAGCCTACTTTGATTTAAGAACAGATGAGTCATTTGTAAAAGCAGAAGAATTGATAAAAAGATACCTCGAGGGCTCAGAAACCAACACGATGAGTGGTTGGGAAGAAGAGAGAGGTCAGGCGTGGGAATACTTGAGTGAAATCTACAGACAGACTGGAAAGTTTAACTTAGCAATCAAAGCAATAGCCAACGCGTTAATAGAATCCCCGAAGTTTCCACAGTTTTACATAGATATGGCGTTAAACTATCTCTATCTTAAAAGATGGGATAAAGCGTTGCATTGGGTACAGCTAAGTCAGAAGGTTCCCTACCCTAAAACAACGTTAGTAATGAACCCAAGGGATATGAAGGCAAGAATACTTGAGGTTTTATTTAATATAGGAATCAATACACAGAATATAGACCAGGCGTGGGCCGCGGTTACAGAGCTACAGAAGATATTCCCCAACGATCCCGGAATCAAAGAGAGAGTTGAGGGGTTAAGTCAGCTAAGAACCGACAATCAAACTGTGTTCAATATAATCCAATTAGTAAGATACTTAGAGGAGCACGGAGAGAAGGATAAGATAGACTTTATGCTAAAGGCCCTACCCGAGAACCTTGCAAACGAGCCCGTGATAGCATCGCTAAGGAAGGACTTCGCCAAACCAAAGAAGTGGGGTAAGAATGAGATAACAATAATGTGTGGAAAAGGATTCGAAGAGTGGTCGCCGGATAATATGGCAAAAGGGATAGGAGGAAGTGAAGAGGCGGTTATCAATATGGGAAGAGAACTCACTAAACTTGGGTGGGAAGTAACCGTGTACGGAGATCCCCAAACAGAGAAGGATTACGACGGGGTACACTATAGGAAATACTTCAACTTTAACGAGAAGGATGAATTCAACATCCTAATAGGGTGGAGAGTGGTTCAGTTCTTTAACACCAAATGGAATGCCAAAAAGACATACCTATGGAACCACGACGTACAGAATCCGCTTGAGTACACCAAAGAACGGGTGGCCAATATAGATAAGATATTCGTACTATCCGAAGCACATAAGGAAACGTGCATAAACGATTGGAATAAAGAGTGGCTAACGGATGATAAGTTTATGTTAACAGGAAACGGAATAGATATCGCGCAGTTTGAGGGGAAGAAGCCTAAAAGGAACATACACAGATGTATATGGACGTCATCCTACGACAGAGGGCTCGACAATCTACTGAAGATGTGGCCCGATATCCGAAAGGAAGTACCCGATGCAGAGCTACATATATTCTATGGATGGAACCTATTCGACGCGATACATACGAATAACCCGGAACGTAAGGCTTGGAAGGCCAAAGTAGACGAACTGATGAAACAAGAAGGCGTCGTTCATCACGGAAGAGTAGGTCAGCAAGAGGTGGTAGACGAGACATTCAAATCAGGATTCTGGACTTACCCGACACATTTCTACGAGATAAGCTGTATAACGGCAATGAAGTGCCAAGCAGCAGGAGCAATCCCGGTAGTTTGTAGTTATGCGGCACTAAAAGAGACCGTACAACACGGGGTTAAGATACCGATCATAGATAAAGACATCTACGATGATGAGATAAAAGCACAGTATAAAAAGGAACTTATCGGATTGATGAAGAAAACACCCAAAGAGTTAGAGGAGATTAGAAAACCAATGATGGAATGGGCGCGAAACAAATTCACTTGGACTAACATAGCCAAGCAATGGACGGAAGAATTCAAATGAAAAAAGATATTTTAATAAACGAAGAAGCAAGAGACAAGATAAAAGAAGGGGTAAACAAACTCGCTGATGTGGTGACATCAACACTTGGGCCCAGAGGAAGGAATGTAGCGATAATGAAACCTTGGGGTGTCCCTATAGTCATTCACGATGGCGTAAGTGTAGCTAAAGAGGTCGTACTAAAAGATGACTTTGAGAACATAGGAGCACAGATAGTAAAACAAGCATCCGAGAAAACAAACGACATCGCCGGGGATGGAACGACAACAGCGGTATTACTCGCAAGAGAGATAGTAAACGAGGGGTTTGAGGTTATCGGCGGGGACACAGTCGACTTAAGTAAGAAGAAAATCAACCCAATGAAGCTAAGGTACGAACTCGAAGAAGCGATGGAGAAGGTTATAGAAGAGTTGAGAAAACAAAGCAAACCTATATCAACCATAGAAGAGAAGTTCCAAGTAGCCAATGTATCAGCACAGAATGAGAAACTCGGGAAAGTGATATCCGAAGCCATAGAGTTAGTCGGAGACAAGGGCGTTATAAGTGTAGATGAATCAAAGGGAATGGAAACCGAAATGGAGTATGCAGAGGGGATATTCATAGATAGCGGGTATGTATCGCCTTACTTCATAAACAACCAACGAAAGGCATCGTGTGAGGTTAAGAATGCCTATATATTAGTCACCGACAACCCGTTAGAGACATTCGAAGGGTTAATTCCATTGATTGAGGTCGTGGTGAAGAAGTCAAAGTCATTTATAGTCGTATGTGACAGCACAGACCAAAGAACAATAACAAGCTTCCTCATTAATAAAGCCAACGGATCGTTAGAACCGCTCGTGGTTAAAGCCCCGGGATTCGGGGATTACAGAGTAGAGTTATTAAAAGACCTTGCAATCGTGTTAGGAGCGAAGTTCATCGGAAGAGACGTAGAGAAAAACCTTCGAAATGTGAAGTTTGAGGATTTAGGATACGCAGATAAGGTCGTAGCCCTGCAAGACAGAACCACATTCGTAGGGGGAGCGGGGAAGAAGGAAGCCATAGAGGACAGAATCAAAGAATTAGAAGAGATAATTAAACAAAAGGACAACGAGTTTGACGTTAAGAAGATAAAAGAGAGAATTGCAAAGCTTTCCGGGGGAGTAGCGATCATAAAAGTAGGCGCATCAACCGAGGCAGAGGTGGAAGAGTTGAAATTAAGAGTAGAAGATGCAGTTAACGCAACGAAAGCAGCAGTTGAAGAGGGAATAGTACCTGGAGGCGGGTTAGCACTTAAAAACGCACGTGAGTGCCTCGTGGGGCTTAAAACAACAGGTTCAGAAGTTCTATACAAGGTACTCGGTAAACCCGTAGAGAAGATACTAAAGAACTCCGGGATTGACGACATAGATACAGAAGACATAAAAGGAAACACAGGGGTAAATGTAATGACACGAAAACTTGAGAATTTAGTAGAGGTTGGGATTATAGATCCAACCAAAGTAGTAATAAGCGCACTGAAGAATGCTGTATCGGCAGCAGTAATGGTCTTAACGACCGACGCGCTCATTGTAGATATTTCCGAGGAGGATAAAGATGTTAATGGGAGCTGATTGGGAAATGTTAAAAACAAAGTGCGAAGAATGCGGGAAACCAGCATACTCCACAGGAAAACACGAAAAAGTGTTCTGTTCAAAGCAATGCGAGTCTAATTATAAATACAGGAAGAAGAATTATGCCGCAACAGACGAGGAACATAGAATGACGTCTGAAAAAGCAAGAACATATAAATGAAATACATTAGTTTATTTGCAGGAATAGGAGGATTTGATTTAGCACTAAACAGACTCGGACATGAGTGTGTCTATGCTAATGAATGGGATAAATATGCAGCAGAAATCTATAGAAAAAAACTCGGAGATGTTGATACAAGAGACATCAGAACAGTCCCCACAAGTGAAATCCCAGACCACGACTTACTTGTTGGAGGATTCCCTTGCCAAGCTTTTAGCATTGCTGGAAAACGCAGAGGATTTGATGACACCAGAGGAACTCTTTTCTTTGAAATCGCAAGGATACTTAAAGATAAACAGCCGAAGTTCTTTATACTTGAAAATGTTAAAGGACTCTTATCTCATGACAACGGATTCACTTTTAAAACCATTATCTCCACGCTTACAGAATTGGGGTATGACCTTGAGTGGCAAGTGCTTAACAGCAAGAATTTCGGAGTTCCCCAGAATAGGGAAAGAGTGTTCATTGTCGGACATCTTAGAGGACAACCCCGACCAAAAGTATTTCCTATCACCGAGTGCAGTGGAACGGATAAAGGGTTGGTCTACGCACAAAAGGCGGATAGGGAAATCGCAAGAGTATATGACCCAGAGGGATTAGCACCAACGCTTCACTTAAAGACAGGGGGGTGGCAAGAACCTAAGGTTGCAATACCTGTATTAACACCTGACAGACCTATAAAACGACAGAATGGTAGAAGGTTTAAGGAAGATGGGGAGCCGAGTTTTACACTAACAGGACAAGACAAGCACGGAGTATCAGATGGTATGCGAATAAGACGCTTAACCCCAACCGAGTGTGAAAGACTACAAGGTTTTCCTGATGGTTGGACTGAAGGGGTTTCAGATACGCAAAGGTATAAATGCTTGGGTAATGCAGTAACAGTAAATGTAGTTTATGAAGTTGCAAGGAGACTATGAAGATATCGTTTATTTACAAGGTAGATAAGGAATGGAATGATGGCCTGAAAAAGGCTATTGATGTGTTGGGCGAGAAGTACGAGATAAAGCACCAGAACGGGACATATACGAACTATCTTGCAGACCTTGTGCTTGTGTGGGGATCGCTTGATAGTTGGCAATCCCGGGTAGCAGTGGAGCTTCCATTTAAAAAGGCAATCTGTCTCGCCGGGGGTTTAATAACCGAGGATATACATAAATACGACATCGTATTCGTGGAAACAGCGTGGCAACAGAATGAACTAAAGAAGATAGGGGTATCCGCGCACTTGGCGTTCGGGACGAATACGGATATATTTTACAATATGAACCTACCCGAAAGACCAATAGACTACTTCTTCCCTGCAGCGTTTGCACTATGGAAAAGACACAGTCTATTCGTTAAAAAGCCAGGATTAAAGGTAGCCGTAGGGGAGATGCAACCCAACGGGTGGGAAAGAGAGTGTTACGATATATGTACCCAAAACAGCGTAATAGTAATCCCCAAGATAAGCTACGAAGCAACCGCTTGGTTATACAATCAGTCAAAAAACGTCTATTTACCGTCTGAATTATACGGAGGGTGCGAAAGAGCGATCCTTGAAGGGTTAGCCTGTGGTTGTCAGGTAGAGGTAGAGAGTGACAACCCGAAATTGACGTCATTATTAGAATATACCAAGAAGAATGGTGTACCAAGTTATGTGGATTATGCTAACGCATTAAGGAGAGGAATAGAAGAATGAAGATATTAATTACAGGAGCGGCGGGATTTATGGGATCACACCTATTTGACTATTTATCAGAGAATCACACCGTGATTGGGGTAGATAACTACTCAATAGGAACGTATAAACATAAAAATATCAAAAAGATAGACCTATATAAGGAGCCAAAGAGGATAGAGAAGCTCATTAAGAGGTTTAAGCCCGAGGTGGTATTCCATTTAGCAGCGTGGGCACACGAAGGGTTGTCCCAATTCTGCCCGTTGAGGATAACCAATAACAACTACGATGCCTATATGAATGTACTCGTCCCAGCGATAAAACACGGCGTCAAAAGGATAGTGTGTTGCTCGTCAATGTCCGTGTACGGAGACCACAAACCACCATTCACAGAGAGAATGAAGCGAAACCCTAAAGATATATACGCGGTATCAAAGACAGCGATGGAAGAGGCGACAGAGATACTATCAAAGGTACACGGATTCGAATATGTAATCGTAAGACCACATAACGTATACGGCCCAAGACAGAACTTGGCAGATCCATACAGGAACGTGGTTGCGATATTTATAAACTGCTTACTTAGAGGAAAGCCTTTCTATATTTACGGAGACGGAGAGCAGAGAAGGTCGTTCTCTTATATAGACGACGTGACACCTTATCTTGCAAAGTGCGCATTTGAAAACGTAGCAGGGGAGATAATAAATATAGGGCCGTTGGAGGACTATACAATAAATGAACTTTCAAAAGAAGTATTAAGAGCCTACGGAAGTGATTTAAAACCAATCTATATGGAAGACAGACCGTTGGAGGTAAAACACGCGTTTGAATTAAACGACAAAGCTCAAAGACTGCTGGGATACAAGACAAAGACAACATTCAGGAAAGGAATAGAGAAGATGGTAGGATGGGCCAAAAAGGAAGGAGCCAAGGATCCTAAGTATTTAGATGAATTAGAGTTAGAGGCTAAAAACACACCTAAAACGTGGAAGGAGAAACTAATATGAGAGTATCGGTTGTAATACCATTCTATGAAGTTAACCCTCAAAAAAGGGAAGTATTGAAAGAGTGTACCAATTCCCTAAAAGGACACGACGAGATAATAATCGTGTGGAATCAAAGAATGGGTTATGCACCGTCTATCAACAGAGGGTTGGAGAACTCGCGGGGGGATTATATCGTAGTGATGAATGACGACGTAGTGCTGATGGAAGGGGATTTAAAACAACTTTGTATCCCGGGAACGGTGACATCACCTTCGTTTATGGGGAAGACTTATCCACATATATGGGGTTCGTGTTTCTGTATGCCACGATCCGTGTACGAGAGGATAGGCGGGATGGACGAAAGATACACGATTAGCTACTTTGATGACGATGACTTAATCTTTACACTTATTCAGAACGCGATACCAATGAAAGCGGTGCCTGAGGTGGTATTTGACCACAAACACCCGGGACTGACTCTTGACGCGATGCCGGATAGAAACGAGTTCTTTGAAGCTAATAAACAGAAGTTTGTAGAAAAGTGGGGAAGATTGCCCTAAGGTTACCATAGGAGGTGATTTAAATGATTTGCAAGATATTAGTAGATTACGGAGCAGCAGAAGGATGGAAGGTAGGGGATATCGTAGATATAGATAACCCAATTAAATTAATTGCAGAAGGAAAGGTAGAAGAATATGTCAAAACTGTCAGTGATAACACCGACGGTAAGGTTGCAAAGCCTAAGCGAAGTGGAAAAAAGTCTAAGAAAACAGACCTATAAGGACTTCGAGTGGGTAGTAATAAGCCCATTTGACTTGGATTTCAACCCCGAAGGTATAAAAACTAAAGTATTAAAGGATCCACCTAAAAAAGAGGGGGATTACTGGTCGTTTAACAAAGCGATGAATGAGGCAATCCGAAACTGCGAAGGAGAGTTGATTGTATCTGTACAGGACTACACAGGATTTATCCCGGAAGGGTTGGAAAAGTTTATGTTTTTCTACGAGAACGGGTACGATAAAGCCCTGATCAGCGGAGTAGGGGATAAGTTTGACGATAAAGGTGTCAAGATGTGGGTAGATCCACGAAAGACAGACAAGTACGGAACGTTCTATGAGTGCTTCTTAAACGATGTGGAATTCAACTACTGCTCGATACCTAAAAAGGCATTCTATGACTGCGGGGGGTTTGACGAATGGTTAGATAAGTACGCAGGAATGGATCACATATCCGTCCAGGAGAGACTAAATGAGTTAGGGTACAAGTTCTATCTTGACCAAACCAACGAGAGTAAATCAAGATACCACGAGAGACTCCCGGGATGGGAAGATAACCTCGCCTTAAAAGGGCCTTATGCGGAGCGAAAACAACACTTAATAGCAACAGGTGAGTGGCCGGTACTAAAGTATCTTGTAGAAAAGAATTAAAGAGTGTATAATATAAAAAACGGAATTAGAAAGCAATTCTAAAGCCACACATATATTTAAAGTGTGGTTTTTTTGTTGCTCCGTGGGGTTAATTATTTAAAAAGGAGATTTTTTATGGCTCATTCAACAAGTGTAAATATTGCTCCCGGGGGCAACGCTACAATTTATGCAATTGTTAATACGGGAGAAACAACTATCGCAGATCTTGCGTTAACCGCAGGAACAGCACAGATAGGTAGTGTAACTATTTCAAACCACTCATTTAATGCACAGCTTTCTGGTGCAACTATTTACGCAGTAGTTAATACAGCCGCGGCAGGACAATCATCTGTAGTCTTGGACACAGGGACAAAGTGGGTAGGTTTAACAACAGCATTCGTATCAAACGCAAACTTAGTAGGAGCGGGAAAGACACTAAACACATCCCCGATAGCATTGAACGCAACTAACCTATCAGGAGCGACAATCTTCGTATCCGCGTCAGCAAAGAAGTTCTACATAACAGACTTATTCCTATCAACCGCATCAGCAGTTGGGGTAGCTTTTAATAGTGAGGCTACTTATTTATCAGGAAATGCTTCCATTAGGGCGTTATTCGCACCTCAAAGCGGGTTAGTGAATCACGGATCACCCGAAAGCCCATTGATGTTCGGATTAGCAGCAGAGAAGCCATTCCAGATAATCACAGATACAGCGGCACCTATCTCTGGTAGCGTAATTTGGTTTGAAGAATAAGGAGTAACATATGGCTACAGTAGCAAGTCCTATACATCACTTTAAGTTTAATGACAATGCAGGTAATACAACCGTAGTTGATACTATGGGAGGAGCAAGTGCGGCGGGTTCACAAAACACTTCCTCTTTTACTACGACAGGAAAGATTAACGCAGCGTTTGACTTTGATGGTAATGACTATATTACTTTTAGTGGATTTGATTTCGGATCGACAAATGCTTTTAGTTTCGCATTCTGGACAAATCCTAATTCTTTTACAAATGATGAGGCACACTTTATTCAAGTAGAATCGGAGGTTAGATGCCCGTTATTTTGTAGACTTACAGGTACGGGTAAAAATCAAGTTCAGACACTTGTTTCTGCACCTTCGGGATTTGTGAACGCGTTAGCAACAACTACTTTAGAAACAGGTACCTGGTATCACATAGTCGCTACTTTCGATGGAACTACACTAAAACAATATATTAATGGAAATTTAGATGCAAACCAACCAACAGGTTCTAAAAGAGGAGACTTCGATACAGGCGGTACTTTCGGTTGTTATCACATTACTTCATTAACTCAATACTTCGTTGACGCAAAGATGGACGATTTTAGAATTTATGACTTTGCATTAACACAAGATGAGGTAAACGCAATTTACAACAGTGGTAACGGAACAGAGGAACAGAACCCAACAATAGGTGGTAACCCAAAAGGGTGTTTATTTGGATTCTTAGGTAAAGGGATTATCCCTTCAGTAAGAAATTGTTAAAAGGAGGTGAATGAGATGGCAGGAGATATAATTAACTTAGACGCAGAGTTAGGAAGAAACATCATAGACGATGATGCAGAACCTACACTCTCGTTAGAGAATACGAACGTTTTAGGAACAGCACTTAAACTAAAGAGTGCGGGAATCGGACTTGATATCGTCGGTGGAGGGATCGTGACGGTAGCTTCAATAAAGGCTATCAGCTCAGCAGCTTCCGGCGCAGTGATGGAATTTGGAACAGTTGACTTCGGAGTAGTTTCCACAGCATCAGCAGGTGCAACACTTGCTTATGGTGTTAGAGTTAAGATAGGAAACACTTACGGATGGTTACCAATTTATAGTGATATAGCTTAATGAACAGGGGTGGAAACCCCGCCCCTTTCATATAAAAAATATGACAGTAACAGAACTAATGAATAGAATAAAATCGCATATAGAAGAAAATGCTACCGCGCCAACAGCGGGTAGTAACGAGTGGAATCTATACTTAAGTTACCTAAACCAGGCCTTAAGGGATTGGGAAGATACCTACGATTGGTCACATCTTTACAGAGAGTTTAATGGATTCAACAGCGGGACAACGATCGCAATGCCTTCGGATTTTAGAAAAATGGCGGGATATTTCAAAGCTGTACAAGACGGAGCGGTATACAATTACGAGAGAATAAGGCCTGAGTTAAGATACAAGTACAGTGAGGACGCAAAGTATTGCTATCTGGTAGGAGATAATGCAAACGGGTTTAACTTAATAGTTAACGGAGCGACACTATCATCGACAACATCGATCTACTACAGCTATTACAGAAACGCAGGTACGTTAGCAAGTGCAAGTGACGAAACAATGGTTCCAAATCCACAGTATTTAGTTGAGAAGGCTTTGACTTACTATTGGAGGGCTGAAGACGATAACAGGTTCCAAGTTGCAGAACAGAATTCACAGCTTATATTGCGAAAGATGTTGGAAACAGAAAACTCAAAGGAACTAACATACGACGATAGAATTCAGACCACCAATGAAACTAAGTACAGCTTCAGAATTGGACTGAATTAATGCCAGTAACAGTAGTACCACAAGATGATTATAAACAAGCTAAATACTACCAGGCCAAATGGGAAGACTGGAAGGGCGGACTAAATAGCTTACTAAGAGATACCGAGATAAACAGTGCGGAAATGGCGAAAGCGGAAAACCTAATGTTAGTAGGATCGGGGGTTCCGACAAAAAGGTGGGGAAGTGCAGACTATTTCTTAGCGGGGGAAGCAGGAAGAGTACGAGCCATTGGAGGTTATTACAAGTCAGATGGAACAAACGAACTTCTTGCAATAACAGACAGTGGTTATTTGACAAAAAAGTCAGGAGCAAGTTACGCAATAATAACAGGCGCAAGTTGGGTATCAGGATATAACGCAGAGATGACTCAACTGAATAACAATATGTACATTGTGGATGGGAACAAGGTCTTAACCAAATATAATGGTTCAAACCTTCTTCAGTTCACACAATTGACGCAACCGACGGGTTTGTCTGCCACAAACTTATCAGGTGTGAGCGGCACTTTTACATACAGTTGGCGAGTATCCGCCGAAAGCGAGGTAGGAGAAACAAGGGCGTGTCCCGAAGTTTCATTGAGTAACCTACCGCAGAATATAGAAACTACAACGATAAGGCTTACCTGGACAGGTTCAAGCCCGGCAAGTTACGTTAAGGGGTATGTGATATACGGAAGAGATCCTGGGAATACGAAGTTTATGAACAGGACAAACAACCTAACAACCACATACTTAGATGACGGAACAGATGTACCAGCAACGTTAGCAGAGCCGCCCGTAGCAGACACTACAGGAGGCCCGATAGCGTCTTTTATTACAAGGTACGATAACAGAATCGTTGTGGCTCGACTTTCTACAGCTAAAAACAGGGTAATGTTCTCAGGTAAAGCAGGAAGCTCCGAGAAGTTCCACTGGGCACAAGGAGGAGGATACATAGACATAGATACCGACTCAGGAGACGATATAACAGGTCTCGGGGTATTCCAGAACAAACTGATTGTCTTTAAGGAGAAATCAATTTGGGAAATAACCTTCAGCGAAGTTCAACTTGGAAACTACACAGTCACGTGGCCTACAGCAACAGCAATAACGAAGTCACACGGGTGTGTATCGGGGAAGACAATCTGCTCGGTAGAAAATGACCTATTCTTCTTATCAAGACAAGGTGTTTATATTTTAGGATACGAACCAAATATAACAAATGTACTAAGAACAAACGAGCTCTCAGTAAGAATAAGACCAGAGTTTGAAGGGATATCATATGCAGACCTAACAAACGCATCGGCGGCTTATTCAGATAAAAAATACATTCTATCCTTCTTATCGAATAAGAAGTCATACATTTACGACAGAGAGAGAATGTGCTGGATGGGCCCGTGGACTACATCCTATGGAATAACAAGATGGCACACGTACTACGATTCAACAGGGGTTGAAAGATATCTTGCCGGGACAGACGACCACTACGTGGTAGCCTTTGATAAGAATTACAAAAATGACAGGGGGGTGGCTTTTAGTACATACTTCAAGTCTAAAAAGGAAGACTTTGGGGACTGGAGTTCTTTCAAAAAGATAGTAGATGCAGTAGTAAATCTGCAAAATCTATCAGGAACGATATCTGTAAAGTTTATAGTTGAAAGCAGAAACGGCTCAACCGATGTGGCGAAGAGTTTCGTTATAACAACGTCATCTTCAAACTCGGGATGGGGAGCAGACCAATGGGGTGATTACCAGTGGGGTGATAGTGAGGGAGCAGGATCCGCTTCAGATATTACAGATATTATAAAAAGGATTTTATTGCACAAAAGTGCAAGAAACATACAGATTGAGATAAGAACGTCAGCATCGTCTGACAATTACGAGTTATTAGGTATTAGGTTAAATGCTAAAGGACAAGGTCGTGGAAACACACCTTATAGTTGGATAGTATAAAGGAGGAAATTATGGCAGTTTTTTACAAAGCACCAGAAATTAACTTCTGGTCAACAACACTAAACGGGGATATAAACGACTCGGTTGATACAATTACTTTAACCAGTGTTGCTAATTTACAAGCACCGGGATGCATTGTTATTGATCGTGAAGATGGTTCGGAAGTAGCAACACCAGGCTCAAGAGAAATTATTACTTTTACAGGTATATCGGGTTCAGATCTAACAGGTTGTACACGAGGAGCAATGAACTCAACAGCAAGGGCGCACACAGATGGGGCGTTAGTTGAGGCAGTTATGGGGGTAGACTATTGGAATGATTTGAGATCTATATTTGAAGGAGAACATAATATAGATGGAAGCCATAAACCAATGTTAACAGTTGTAACAACACATTCACCGAATGCCGGAGCAACAGAGGATTTAAATTTATCATTAGGAAATATTCACTTAGTTAATATGCCCGGAGGAAATATAACCCTAACTTGCTCAAACGAAACAATAGGTCAGGTTTTTTTAGTTGAGATATTACAAGACGGGACAGGTTCAAGAACAGTTACGTGGTTTTCAACAATCAAGTGGGCCGACGGAGCAGCACCTACACTTACAACAACTGCAAGTAAAAAGGATTCATTTATTTTTAGAGTAACAGGTACAGATACTTACGATGGTTATATAGTGGGGCAAAATATATGAAATATTCTATTCATTTAGTCGGATATACGAAGATGGATCCTGTAGGAAACTTTGAGGACAAGGTTGTTATTAGACTTATTGACGAGAATGTCGAAAGTGCTTTAAAAAGAGCTGATAAGATTATCAAAAGAGATAATTGGTTGGTGGCGGAAATAATTGAAATAAAGGAAGAAAATAATGGCTAATTTTCCTGCTGGTGCAATTTACATTTGGTCAGGAACAAACGCTACAATCCCGACAGGTTGGGAGAGAGTAACTGCACTTGATGGACTTTATCCTAAAGGTACAGCCGATGCTACTAATCCTAATGATACAGGCGGTGCTGCAACACACGAACATACTTCTGATGCACATACTCATACTATGGCAGCACATACGCATACAATAACAATACCTAACTCTAATGGTCCTAATGATAACGTTATAAACGGTGGAAGCACTATCGCTCCTAAATACCACAATCACGCTGATTTTGCTTCTGGCGCTGTTACAAGCGATTCAATAAGTAACGCTACTTCAACGTACTCAGCAATATCAAATGAACCACCATACTATTCAGTAATTTTTATAACACCAACTGTAAATGCAAGCAAATTACCTGATGAAGCCATATATTTATATGATGGTACTGATTCAAAATCAGGTCATTATCCTTGTGATGGTAATAACTCAACACCTAACTTAGTTGATAAATACCTAAAAGGTGCTGGAACTGGTGCTGATGCAGGAACAACTGGTGGTTCTACTACTAACGTACATAATTTAACTCACACACATACTGTTTCTCACGCACACGCTTCCAAAGCATCACCAGACGCAACTCTTAACAGGGGTTCAAGTTCATCTACTGGTTGGGTTACAAGCCACACACACACAGTTTCTTTAAACGCTTCAACAACAGCTCCATCTGATACACCAATTCTAACAACAACTGAAACAGTAGAACCAGCTTATAAAAAATTACTAACAGTACAAAATCGTACAGGACACGATGATGCAAGGATAGGTATGATAGGAATGTGGTTAGGAACTCTTGCAAGTATTCCTTCAAATTATCTTTTATGTGATGGAACTAATGGAACACAAGATATGCGAGGGAAGTATCACAAGTCTGCTGCTACAACGGGGGAAGTGGGAGACACAGGCGGTTCTAATACGCACACTCATTCTGCGCAAGGACATACTCACAATAATATTTCTCATACGCATACACCTAATCCAACAAGTTTAGGACATTCGGGAGGGATAAATAGGGACTCTGCTGGTACATCAAGAGGTGATGCAGTTACAGCAGTACATAATCCAGTAACAGCATCAACCAACAATTATTCTTTGGACTCTGCAAATACTACAGCCAACAGCGCTTCAAATGAACCGCAATATAGAACAGTAGCTTTTATAAAATTAAACAGGGTAGGAACAGCAGCAATGCTTTTAAATCTAATATGAAACGTAATAAATTAATTAAATTGGAGGTGCATTAAAATGGCAACAGATTGGTTAAAAGATTATAGAAGTACCGCTTACACAAGTGGTAATAAGACAAATTCGGGCAATAAATATACCCCGAATAAAACAAGTGTAGCAGGAGGTGGAGGAGGAGGCGGAAGTTGGGGGCCTTCAAATTCAAATACAAATTCAAATACAATACCTGCAGGGACATTCAGACCTGTAACTTCAGGCGGAACAATGTACGGCCCGGCAATCCCAACACCTACGACAAACACAGGTGGAAATGGAACAAACTACGGGACAAATTACGGAGCACCCGCAGCAGGAACAGGATGGGGAGGAGCAATAAACACACTCACTACGTCACAAGAAGATATAGCTGAGGAACAGAGAAAAGCAGAGGAAGCGAGAATAAGAGGAATTTATTCAGGATTAATAGATAACTTCGAAGGTCAAATAGAAGGACTTCAGAATAGACTTCCTATTGTAGAGGGACAGATAAACCAAAGCTACGACTCAACCCTTCCATTACTTGGGTTAGAGCAATCCAACAGAATCACCGGGTTACAAGGACAACAGTCTAATATAGAACAATCAGGCAAAAGCCAGATTAACAATGCATCCAGACTTTTTAATGAACTTCAATCCGGCGGACAAAAATACGCAGGAACCTCCGTGGGAGAAGCCTTCGGAGAGCTTTTAGGTAGATCGACATCAGAAACAATCGGTGGAATACGACAACAGGTCGCTCAAGACGTTCAAGGTATAAACAAAGAGATGGGCGCAGTTAATACGTACTATGACTCAAAACGAACCGAACTTGAAGAGAATAAACAACTATCCTTAAGAGAGGCAAGAGCAAGTTTCGAAGATGAGATAAGAGCCGTACAAGCTGATATAAGAGCAGCAGAAGGAGATAAAGCCAATGCAAGAGCAGATGCCTTACAAAGATATTACACAAGATTAAGTGAAATTAAACAAGCTCAGTATCTTGAACAAGTGGCTCTTGATAAATGGAAGACAAGTCAGCAACAAACCTTATCTCAAGCACAAAACGCAATATTCAAAGAATTCTTACCAAACGCATTGATGCAGATAGCACAAAAAGGGTTCAGCAATATGAATGAGTACAACCAATGGCAATCAATGGCCAGAGAAGTGGGTAGTGGAAACTACGGAGCACCGGGGATAGGACAATACATAAGTGAGAATTATCAACCAACTCAGGGTATTGCATCAGAGTTATTGAATCAATACAACATTGGTGGAAATGGAAACATTCAGGAACAAGTACCCCAGCAACCGATGGATTATTCGTACATAGATCAAGTGTTGGGGATTAAATAAGGAGGAATATGGCTATAACAACACAGCAATTAGAAAATAGAATAAAGCAACTTTCGGCAGCGGGTTACAGCGACGACCTTATAAGACAACGTGTACAACAGTTACAACAGTCAGGTCAGCTTCAAATCCAATCGGAGGCACCGATGTCAGAGGCCCTTCAAAAAAGAGGGTTTCTTGGAAACGTGCTTGGAAGCATTACGCAACCAATTGAAAGATGGGGAAGAATGGGACTCGGAAGTGCAGAAGCTGTGGGTGTTCAAACTGCGGCATTAGTAGGAGGAGATAAAACAAAACAATGGTTACAAAGTAAAGGTTACGGAGATAAGAACTTAAGTAAATTACTATCCGACAGACAAGAGGGAGTACTAACCTCGAAGAGTTCAGCACCAGCGATAAAAGAGGGCTTTAACCTCGCAGCAGACGTA
>Ga0116155_10001535_pt1 | contig 16514 bp, 29 predicted proteins | sample AD_UKC032_MetaG_FD_89890 | JGI IMG/M metagenome (GOLD analysis project Ga0116155, IMG submission 89890) | Active sludge microbial communities of municipal wastewater-treating anaerobic digesters from USA - AD_UKC032_MetaG | ecosystem: Engineered > Bioreactor > Anaerobic > Digestate | place: USA...
ATCGAGGTTAAAAGATGAAATACAAAATAAATACAAAGAAAAGGCTTGAAGACTAATAAACTAAAATGAAAGCAAAAATACTAGACATCAAAGGAAATGAAAAGAGCACAATAAATGTGCCAAAGATATTTGAATCTACAGTAAGAGAAGATATTGTTGCAAAAGTTCTTGAATCTAAGAAAAAACAGCAACCCTATTCCCCCTCTCCTGTTGCTGGAAAACAGCATGCTGCAAAAGGGAAAGTTCGCCACATAAGGCATGTATGGAGAAGTGGATATGGCAGAGGGGCTTCAAGAGTTCCAAGAAAAATTTTCTCAAGAAAAGGTTCACAGTTTAATTGGGAAGGTGCAGAAGTGCCTCAAGCAAAAGGGGGTATGAGGGCTCACCCACCAAAAATAATTCAATTTATGAAGAACTTAAAAGTAAATAAAAAAGAATTAAAAATTGCCTTTGAATCTGCATTAAGTGCAACTGCTCAAGAAAAATATTTATTAAGAAAATACCCTATATTAAAAAAATTAGATAAAGAAACCCCATTTATTGTTTCTTCTGAAATTTTAAAATTAAAAACAAAAGAATTGCTCAAATCAATAAAATCTATTCTTGGGGAAGAATTATTTGAAAAATCTGTAAGAAAAAAAAGTGTTCGTGCTGGAAGAGGAAAATTAAGGGGAAGAAAATATAAATCTAATGCAGGAATGATTTTTGTCTTGGGAGAAAACGAAAAACTAAAAACAAATTTATTTGATACTCAAAACGTTAGAAAATTAGGTATAGAAGATTTAGCTCGGGGGGGAGTTGGAAGATTAACAATTTATACTGAAGAAGCAATTAAAAATTTAGGAGAAAAAAAGAAATGAAAACAGAAAATATGCCAAATTTAGCAAATCTTGTTCAGGGAAAAGAAATCCAATTATTTGGACATAAATGTAATTTTGTAAAATATCAAATTGAGGAGGAAAATGATGGGCTCTTTGCTTATCCAATATTAATTTATTCGCAAGGTAAAAAGATTGTAGAATTAAAAGTAGGAAAAATATTGACAGAGCCGCTTAAAGGAAAAATCGCTGCTACAATAAGGAAAATATCTGAGGGAGACAAAAATTTTGATAAATATAAAGAAATTTTGGAGTACAAAAATGAACCTTAAACCAATCGCAACAGAAAAAGCAGTTATGAAAATAGAATCTGAAAATGTTTTAACATTTATGACTGAATTAAAAACAACAAAATCTGAAATAAAAAAAGAAATTGAAGAATTGTTTAAAGTAAAAATAGAAAAAGTCTCAACTCAAAGAAGAAACAACAAAAAAATTGCTTATGTTAAACTAAATAAAAAATTTCTTGCAATAGATGTTGCAACTAAATTAGGAATGATGTAAAATGGGAAAAAGAATAATTCAACAAGCACGTGGACATGGAAGTCTTAGTTATAGAGTAAAGAAAAAAGCTTTTGTATATAAAATTCAATATCCAAAAAAACTTAATGGGGAAGGAACAGTAATAAAATTAATTAATTCTCGTGCACATAGTGCACCACTTGCAAAGATAATTTATAGCGAAGGAAGTTTTTATATTCCTGCCTTTAAGGAGATGATCGAAGGACAAAAAATCTTCTTTGATGGAGAAATAAAAAATGGGAACATTCTTCCGCTTTCAAAAATACCAGTAAAAACTTTGGTATACTGCATTGAATCTCGCCCCGGAGATGGGGGGAAATTTATAAAAACAGGGGGAAGTAATGCAACAGTAACAAGAATAGTCGGGGATAAAATATTAATTTTAATGCCTTCAAAAAAAGAAAAAGCTTTCAATCCAAAATGCAGAGCAATAATCGGACAAATTGCAGGACATGGAAGATTGGAAAAGCCAATAATTAAGGCTGGAAAAATGCATTATATTAAAAAATCAAGAAATAAACTCTGGCCTAGAACAAGTGCAGTTAAAGTAAATGCAATTGATCACCCATTTGGTTCGGGTAGAGGAAAGAATATTAAAAGCAAGATTGCAAAGAGAAATGCTCCTGCAGGAAAAAGAGTTGGACTATTAAGACCAAGGAGAACAGGTAAAAAGAAATAAAATGAAAAATAAATTTTTTAAAAACATAAAATTAGGAGATTTTGCATAATGGCAGAAGAGATAACCAAAAAACAAATAACATACAAAGGAAAAACAATCGATGAATTAAAAACATTAGATGTTCGTGAATTTGCAAAATATCTTCCATCAAGAGAGAGAAGAAGTGTTCTAAGAAACTTTCAGAAAATTGAATATTTTATAAAAAGAGCAAAAGAAAAAAATGAAAAAGGAAAGAAAATAAAAACGCACAGTAGAGGATTAGTTATTGTCCCAAAATTAATTGGAATGAATATTCAAATTCACAGTGGAAGGGCTTTTGTACCTGTCCAAATTGAACCAGAAATGCTTGGGCATAGATTAGGTGAGATGGTTCCAACAAGATCTAAAGTTGCGCATAGCAAAGCTGGAGTTGGAGCAACAAAAGGAAGTAAACATAAGGCAAAAACATAAAAATGACTGAAAAAAATTACAACCCAAATCAAAAAGAAAAAAAATCAATGAAAAAACAACCAAAAAAAATAGTTACTGCACCTATAGAAAATAAGTCAAAACAAGAAGAAAAAAAAGAAGAGAAAACTGAAATAAAAGAAGAAACAACAAAAGAAAACCAAAAAGTAGAAGAAAAAAAAGAAGAGAAAACTGAAATAAAAAAACCTACTAAAAAATTAAAAAAAGAAGAAGTTGAAGTTAATGCAAAAAGTGTCCCCATATCAACAAAGTATGCAATTTCATTATGTAAATTTGTTAAAGGAAAAAGAACAGGGGATGCAATAAGAGATTTAGAGCAGGTTATTTTATTAAAAAAAGCTGTTCCTATGAAGGGAGAGTATGCTCATCGAAAAGGGAAAGGAATGAGCGGAGGAAAATTTCCTCAAAGAGCAGCGAGATCATTTTTAGTTTTGGTTAAAAGCCTTGCTGGAAATGCAAATAATCACGAAATAGATGTTCCGATAATTACTGAAGCAATTGCAAATCAAGCTTCAATGCCTTATGGAAGATTTGGAAGAGTTAGAAGAAAAAGAACACATATAATGCTCAAGGCAAGAGAAATGAAAATTAAAGAAGATAAAAAGGAGAAAAATAAATAAAATGGAAGAAAAACAGACTGTAAAATTCAAGAAAGATGAGTTTGCAATTAGAGAATCCATTAAAAAACTTCTTGGAAAAGGAAAAGTTAGCAAAGTAAAAATTGAATATACTCCAATAGGAGAAAAATTAATAATTTCAACAAGTAAACCAGGATTAATAATCGGTAGAGGGGGAGAAAAATTAAATGAGATTACAGAATATTTAAAGAAAAATTTCAAATTTGAGAATCTCCACATAGAAATTGAAGAAATAACTCATCCAGAATTTGATGCACAAATAATTGCTGATGATATTGCACTAGGTCTAGAAAGATTTGGACCATTAAAATTCAAAGTTATTGTATATAGAACCTTAGAAAAAATTATGAAAGCAGGAGCTCTTGGATGTGAAATAAGACTTGGAGGTAAACTTCCAAGCTCAAGAGCAAAATCCTGGAGATTTGCACAAGGATATATTATAAAAACAGGGGATGGAGCAAAAATTGTAGATAGAGCTGAATCAAGAGCAGAAACAAAACCCGGAACAGTTGGAATAAAGGTCGGAATATTATCTCCATACGTAATATTAAAAGACAAGGTAGAAATAAATAATGAATTAATTGAACAACTCAAAAGAAATTCAGAAAATTTTGAAAATGGATTAAAAGAATCAATTAAAAAAAAATCAAACAAAAGAACAATGGGTAAAAACAAATGAAATACAAAGAAATTTCAAAAATGACTAAAGAAGAACTAGATAAAAAAATGAAAGAATTAAAAATGGAACTTGTTAAATCAAAAGCAAAGACATCAAAAACTGGAAATCCAAGGGAAATTAAAAAATTAATTGCAAGAATATTAACATTCAATACCTCTAAACAGGAGAAATTGAAAAACAAATAAAAACATGGAAATAGATCCAAAGACAGGATTGCCTTTAGGGGCAATAGAATGGGAAACCCTCACAAGGAGTTCGCAAAGAATAACCGTGAAAACAGATAAAAAACGATATGGAAAAATCGTTACTATCATAAGCGGTTTTGATAAGGGAGTCGATATAAAAAAAATCGCAAAAAGCCTGAAAAATGAATTGGCTTGCGGCGGTACATATAAAGACGACAAGATAGAGCTTCAAGGAGACCATATGAAGAGAATAAAACCAATTTTGGTAAATCTTGGTTTTAATAATAACTCCATAGAGGACTAAACATTCAAAAAATAAAAATGGCAAAAAAAGGAAAAACGAAAGTAGAAGCAAAAAACTTAGCTGTAGCTAAAAGTATGGAAAAGATTATAACCCGTGGCAAAATATTCGAAGGAGTTGTAACTAAAAAATTCCAAAAAAGAGTGGTTATTGAATTTGAAAGGATGGTTTATATAAGGAAATATGAAAGATATGCTAAATTTAAAACTAAAATACATGCAAGATTACCTGAAGAAATGGAAAAAGAAATTAATTTGGGAGATTTGGTAAAAGTTCGTGAATGCAGACCATTGAGTAAGATAATACATTTTGCAGTCATACAAAAATTAAAGAGTTCTAATGGAGATACCAAATGAAAGTAAATCAAAGATTTTTATTCATACAAAAATTTAATGGAGGTTATTTTATATGAAAGCAATAAGTGCAAAAGGAACAGAAGGATTGAATTTAGGAGCAGAATTAATAGCAGCAGATAACAGTGGGGCAAAAATTGTTAAACTAGTCTCAGTTAAAAAATCAAAGGCAAAAAAAGCAAAGCAAGTTGCTGCTAAAATATCTGATTGGGTAAAAGTTTCTGTAAGAAAAGGAGAACCAGATATGAAAGGTAAAGTTTTTGATGCAGTTATAATCAGACAAAAAAAACCCTACAGAAGATTAAATGGGGAAAGAATTGCATTTGAAGATAATGCAGTGGCAATATTAAAAGACGATAAAGGAAATCCAAAAGGAACAAGAATAAAGGGACCAATTGCAAGGGAGGTTCAGGAGAGATGGGGGCAAGTTGCCAAAATCGCCTCTATAGTATATTAAAATGAAAAAGAAATTTTCAAAACACTGGAAAGCAAGCTCTCAGCCAAGAAAACAGAGAAAATATGCAGCTAATGCTCCACTTCATATTAAAAGAAAACTTGTTAGTGTTAATCTCTCAAAAGATTTAAGAAAAAAATTTGGAAAAAGAAATATTCCAATTAAAAAAAATGACAAAGTAAAAATAAAAAGAGGAAAGTTTAAAGGTAAAGAAGGAAAAGTTTTAGAAGTCAACTTAAAAAAATCCAAAATTATTATTGAAGGAATTCAAACAAAAAAAATGGATGGATCAAAGGTAAATGTTAAAATGCAACCATCCAACCTACAAATTATTGAACTTACAGAAAGAAAAAACAAAAAAGAATCAAACAAAAAAAATGAACCGGAGAACAAAAAATGAGTCACTTAAAAAGACAATTTGCACCTAAAAACTGGCCTATTCCCAGAAAAGGAACAACATTTGTAATCAAACCAAATTTTGGATTATCCAAAGGAATTCCGTTATTAATAGTGCTAAGAGATATGTTAAAAATAGTTCAAGACAGAAAAGAAGCAAAAAAAGCAATATATCTTGAAAAAATCTTTGTGAACGGGAAAAAAGCAAGAGATGAAAAAGATGGAATATTGCTATTTGATGTAATCACAATTATCCCCTCTAAGAAACACTATTGTCTTTCTGTTTCTTTAAATGGAAAATTTGAATTAAAAGAAATAACAGAAAAAGAATCAAATAATAAAATCTCAAAAGTAATTGGAAAAAAATCCTTAAAAGGCAAAAAAATTCAATTAAATTTAAGTGATGGTAGAAATTTCTTATCTGACTTAAAATGTAAAATAAACGATTCCGTTATTATTGATTTTAAAAAAAATAAAATAGAAAAATGCCTGCCTTTAAAAGAAAATTCAAAAGTATTTGTTTTTGCTGGGAAACATTCAGGAGAAACAGGAAAAATTGAGAGCATAAATCATGAAAAGAAAATGGCTATTATAGAAAAAGACAAAGAAAAAATTAATATTTTAATTAAACAATTTATTATTATTGAATAAAAATGAAAAACAAAACAAAAGCTATTAAAGAAAAGAAAAATTACGAAGATAACCCTATGAGGAAAATAAGAATTGAAAAACTCTCCTTAAGTGTTGGGGGAATCGGGGAAAATCTTGAAAAAGGATTCAAACTTTTAAAATTTTTAACAGGAAGAACTCCTGCTAAAATGAAATCCAAAAAAAGAATCCCTACTCTTGGTGTTCGTCCCGGACTTGAAATTGGGGCAGTAGTTACAATAAGAGAAAACAAAGAAGAATTTTTGAAAAGGTTATTAAATACTTTTGACAATGTCCTAAGAAAGAAACAAATAAGTGAAAATAATTTTTCTTTTGGAATAAAAGAGTACATTGAAATTCCGGGTGCAGAATATCAAAGAGATATTGGTATTATGGGATTTGACGTAACAGTTGTATTCAAAAGAGCAGGGAGAAGAGTGGGGTTAAGAAAAGTAAAAAGAGGGAAAATATCAAAAAAACAAGTAATTACAAGAGAAGAAATAATTAAATTTATGGAAGAAAATTTCCACACCAAATTTATATAAAATGACTGCAAGCGATTGGAAAAAAATATTGAAACAATTGGATAGTAAACCAGTAATTAAACAAAAATACCTAAAGCATAATAAACCAAAAGAAAGAAAAATAGGTATTGCTGTAAGAAAATGCGAGAGATGCGGGAGATTTGGAGCGCACATAAAATCATACGGATTAAATTTATGCCGACAATGCTTCAGAGATATAGCTGAAGAAATCGGATTTAAAAAATATAGTTAAAATGTCACAAGATATAATTGCAGATGCATTGAATATGATAAAGAATTCCCAAAAAAAGGGAAATGAGATAGTTAAAATTAACAAAATCTCAAACTTACTTATAGAAATCTTAAAGATTATGAAACAGGAAAAAGCAATAAAAAAATATAAAATTGATGTTAAAGAAAAATCAATAACTCTTTCAATAGGAGATCTTTCTGAATGCAAGGCAATAAAACCCAGATTCAGTTGCGATAAAAATCAAATAGAAAAATACAGAAGAAGATATCTCCCTGCAAGAAATTTAGGAACATTAATAATTTCAACAAATAAAGGATTGGTGACCCACATAGAAGCTCAAAATGAAAACATTGGAGGTTGCTTAATCGCTTATTTTTACTAAAATGACAAGAAAAAAAATATTACAAGAAATTGAAATTCCTGCTGGAGTAGAAGTTAAAATAAAAGAAAAAGAAATAATCGTAAAAGGTCCAGAAGGAGAAAATTCTAGAGAGTTTGATACGAGAAAATTAAAAATTGAACAGAAAAATGAAAAAATATCTATTGAAAATTCTTCTGCAACAAGAAAAGAAAAAAGAAGAATAAATACATTTACTGCACATTTAAAAAATATGATTCTAGGAGTTCAAAAAAAATTCGAATATAAATTAAAAATTTGTTCTGTACATTTTCCAATAACAATTGAAATTAAAGGAAATAAAGCATTAATTAAAAACTTCTTAGGAGAAAAAACTCCGAGAAAATGCAATATCCCTCAAAAAGCAGAAATAGAGATTAATAAAGATATTATTACGATAAAATCAACCGATAAAGAAATTGCTGGACAAGCCGCAGCAAATTTTGAAATTGCAACAAGAGTAACAAATAGAGATAGAAGAGTTTTTCAGGATGGAATATTTATTATTAATAAAGTTGGAAAGGACATATAAAAATGAATACAAAGAAAAAACCAAAATTTTTGAGAAGAACTTCTGTAAGATTGTCTAAACTTGGAAAAAGAAGAAAGAAAAAACAAGTTTGGAGAAAACCTACCGGTAGAGATAATAAAATGAGGGAGCAAAGAAGAGGAAAACCCGCTGTTGTTTCGATTGGATATTCTACAAATAAAGAAATAAAAGGAAAAATAAAGGGAAAAAATCCTGTTTTCATTAAAAACCTCAAAGAACTGGAGAAAATCGATAAACAGAGTATTATTCTTCTTGGGAATATAGGAAAAAAGAAAAAAATAGAAATTGTAAAAAAAGCAAATGAATTAAAATTAGAAATTGCAAATTTAAATGTTAAAAAATTTTTAAAGAAAAACGAAAGAAAATTGGAAACAAAAGATAAGGAGAATAAAAAATGAATTTAAGAGCAAAGAAACAATTAGCAGCAAAAACCTTGAGAGTTGGAAAAAGCAGAATCTTATTTGTAAATGAAAGAATTGAAGAAATTAAAGAAGCGATAACAAAACAAGATATTCGCGATTTATACAAAGATGGGGCAATTAAAATAAAGGAAATTAAAGGAAGAAAAACAATAAAAAATAAAAATAAAAGAAGAAGCCCGGGAAATATAAGAAAAAATGTTAATAAAAGAAAAAGAAATTATGTGATTATGACAAGAAAATTAAGAAAACACATTAAGGATTTAAAAAATAGAGGACAAATAGATACAAAAAAAATAAAAGAACTGAGAAAAAAGATAAGAAATAAAGCATTCAGAAGTAAAGCTCATATGAAAGAACAAATAGCAGGAGGAAAAGATGAAAGTCCAAAAAAGAAGAAGAAGAGAAAATAAAACAGATTATTTAAAAAGATTAAAACTTTTGAAAGGAGAAATTCCCAGAGTAGTCTTTAGAAAAACAAACAAGTACATTATTGCCCAATATTTTCTAAGTGAAGAAGCTCAAGATAAAGCTATAATTGGAATTGATTCTAGAGAATTAATCGAATATGGTTGGCCAAAAGAAGGCAAAGGTAGTTTAAAATCAATTAGTGCATCATATTTAACAGGATATTTGATTGGTAAAAAAATTGTAAATAAAAAATTAAAAAATCCAATTTTAGATAATGGAATGATAAGAATTATCCATAAAAACAAAGTTTATGCTTTTATAAAAGGAATGATTGATGCTGGAATTAAAATTAATTGTAATAAAGAGTTTTTCCCAGAAGAATCCAGGATAAAGGGAGAAAATCTAAAATTAAAAATACCCTTCAATGAAATTAAATCAAAAATAGAAAAATTATAAAATGGAAAAAAAAGAAAACGAAAAAATTGGAGAAGAAAACGAAGTGGATGAATATGCTGAAATCCCTGAAAAAGTCTTGGATTTAGAAGATTTAAAAGAACTTGAAATTATGAAAAAAACATTGGAAGAAGCAAAAGTCCCTGTAGGGCCTGGAGAAGCATGGACACCTAAAACAAAGTTGGGTATGGAAGTAAAATCAGGGAAAATAAAAGATATTGATGAAATCTTAGATTCAAATAAAAAAATCCTCGAAGTGGAAATAGTAGATTATCTTTTGAATACAAAAACAGATTTAATCTCAATTGGACAATCAAAAGGAAAATTTGGGGGTGGAAAAAGAAGAGCTTGGAGACAAACTCAAAGAAAAAAGAAAGAAGGAAATGTTCCTACATTCTCTGCTATGGCTGTTGCTGGAGATGAAAATGGGCATATTGGAATAGGTTATGGTAAATCAATGGAAACTCTCCCTGCAAGAGATAAATCAATTAGAAAAGCAAAATTAAACATAATGAGAATACAAAGAGGATGTTCCGGATTTGATTGTGATTGTCAAGAATTACATACTGTTCCTTTTAAAGTAACTGGAAAAGCTGGAAGTGCAAGGGTAACTTTAATTCCTGCCCCACAAGGAACAGGACTTGTTGTTGCTAATGAATTAAAAAAAATATTGAAACTTGCTGGAATAAAAGATGTTTACAGTAAAACTTTTGGAAAAGCTAGAACAACCTTCAATTTAATAAAAGCGTGCATTGATGCTCTTAAAAAAACAACATCAAGGGAGAATAAAAAATGATTTGTGTTATTAGAATTAAAGGTCAAGTAGGATTACGAAAGGATATAATTGAAACATTTAATCGAATAAGATTGAGAAGAAAATATTCTTGTATAGTTATAGAAAAACCTAATGAAATCCATTTGGGAATGATAAAGAAATTAAGAGACTTTATTGCATATGGAAAGATTAGTGAAGAAGTTTATAAAGAATTGATTAAAAAAAGAGGAATTAAAGATAAAAAAGGAAAATTAAAACCTTTCTTCAGATTGCATCCCCCAAGAAAAGGAATTGAATCAAAAAAACATTTTGGGGTTGGAAAAGGAGTTTTAGGAGATAATGGTGAAAAAATAAATGATTTAATATTGAGGATGTTATAACAAGGTATAAAAATGTCAATTAAAAGAACACACAAACGTAAAAAAGTTTCAAGAATGCATGGAAGAAATATGGGTACTCATGGATGGGGTTCAAGAAAAAAACACAAAAAATCAGGACATAGAGGTGGAACAGGTATGGCTGGAACAGGAAAAAGAGGAGATTCAAAAATAACATTAGTAACAAAATTATATGGGAATACTTATTTCGGAAAACAAGGAATAACTTCGAGAAAAACAAAAAGAGATACAAGACAAAGAATAAATATTGAACAAATTGAAAAAAATCTTGAAAAATACGGAAAGAAAACTTCAAAAGGGTGGGAAATAAATCTTGAAAAATACAAAATACTTGGAAAAGGGGAAGTAAATGAAAAATTGATAATCAAGGCTCTTGAAGCATCTAAATCCGCAATCGAAAAAGTTAAAAAAGCTGGCGGAGAAATTTTTCTTAAAAAAGAGAAAATAAAAGATGAAGAAGAGTAATTCCACAAAAAAGCCCAATCTTTTTAAACTGATTTTTATTTAATAAAAAATGGATTTAAAAAAAATTTTTAGCTATATTCCTGAAGTTAAAAAGCCGGATGAGAAAAAACTTGCTTTTAATGTAAAACTAAAATGGACATTAATAATTCTAATTGCTTTTTTTGTTTTAGCCAATATCCCTTTATTTGGATTGTCTAATAATGCACTTGAAAGATTTCAATATCTAGCAATCATACTTGGAACTGATTTTGGTTCAATAATTTCCTTGGGTATTGGTCCAATCGTCATGGCTTCTATTATTCTTCAATTATTAACTGGAGCAGGAATATTAAATATAAACATAAACACCCCAGAAGGAAAAAAATTCTTCCAAGGAGTTCAAAAAATTCTTACTTTCTTTTTCATAATATTTGAAGCATGTGTTTATGTGCTTATGAAAGGACTTGAAGCAATGCCTGGGTACACTGGAATAATGATATTTCAATTAGTACTTGGAGGCCTAGCAATATATTATATGAATGAACTTTGCGAAAAGTGGGGATTTGGATCAGGTGTTAGTTTATTTATTGCAGCAGGAGTTTCCTGGCAATTAATTGTGGGGGCATTTCAGTTTATTAATTCTCAAGGGGGAAATTGCCTTTTAGATTTTAAAAACACCCCTTGTTCAGGAAAGATTTTAGTTTTAATACAATCTTTAATTAACAAATATCCTGTTGAATTTACTTCTGCTCTTGCAACAATAATTGCAACAGTAATAATATTTTTAGTGGTTGTTTGGGCTCAATCTTTAAAAGTTGAGATTCCACTTTCCTTTGGAAAAATAAGAGGGTATGGAATAAAATGGCCGTTAGCATTTTTCTATGCTTCTGTTATTCCTGTTATTTTAACTGCTGCTCTTGTTGCAAATTTACAATTGTTTGGAGGATTGCTTGAAAACTGGTTAGGACATCCTACTTTCTTAGGACATTTTATGGATGGAAGAGCTGTTTCAGGATTTGCTTTTTGGTTAGGACACACCAATCTTTTAGAATTAATAATAAGGGGAGGATTTTTATCAAAATACTTACTTCAGGGATTAACGCATATAATATTTTATGTTGGGCTTTGTATAATGTTCTCTGTATTTTGGGTTAAAACAGCTGGAATGGATTCAAAAGCACAAGCGCAAAAAATTACTTCATCTGGGTTACAAATATCAGGTTTTAGACAAGATACAAGAATTTTAGAAAGCATTTTAGATAGATATATTATGCCTCTTACTGTTATGGGTGGAGGTGCAATTGGACTTCTTGCAGCCGCAACAGATTTACTTGGAGCGTTGGCATCTGGAACAGCAATACTTCTTGTAATTATGATTATGTTCCAGCTTTATCAAAATATTGCTCAACAGCATATGACTGACATGAATCCTGCAATGAGAAAGTTCATGGGAACTGGATAAAAAATAATAAATTTAAAAGAGAGTTTAATTTTTAATTAAAATGACAGAAGAAAAAAAAGAAGATGTTTTATCTGAAAATAAAGGAGAGTTAACAACCCCCTTAACAGCAAGTGCAACACCTATTAACAAAAAAGCAAAAGAAGGAAGTTTTACCCCTTTGATTATTGTAATGTTTGCTTCGGTTATAATTGCATTTTACTGGGATAAATTTCCCTGGATTAGCAATTCTATTCATTCAATTTTTGATCCAAGTGCAGGAGCCCTTCTTGATTGGAATGTTACTCTTGGAATGATAATAATTGTCTTTATAATAACTTTTTTTACAACTCTTGTTCAAAAGTATGCAACTGATCAAAAAACTCTCAAAGAAATGAGAAAAGAACAAAAAGAGATGCAAAAACAAATGAAAGAATTCAAAAATCATCCTGAGAAATTAATAGAACTTCAAAAAAAACAAATGTCAATGCTCCTCCCACAAATGAAACTTAGCATGAGAGCAGTGGCATACACTGGAATTCCCTTTCTTTTATTTTTTAGATGGTTTAATGATTATTTTACTGCAAACCCTACACAATTTTTTGGTTTTCTTAATTGGTTTTGGATTTATCTTATTTTTGCTATGCTTTTTGGAACTCTTTTTAGAAAATGGTTTGATGTTGTTTAGGAAGATTTAAAAGGAATTTATTTTTGTTTTTAGAATGGAAATAAATGAACAAGAATTAATGTATAAATTTCAAATGTTTGAACAGCAAATTCGTTCACTTCAACAACAATTACAAGCAGTTGAAGAAGCAATTTTAGATATAAGCAAATTAAATTTAGAAATGGATGATTTAATTGGAAAAAAAGATTCAGAAATATTTGCTCCAATTGGAAGGGGAATTTACGCAAAGGCAAAACTAATGTCTGAAGAACTTTTGGTTGATATTGGAAATAAAAATTTTGTTAAAAAAACAATCCCCGAAACAAAAGAAATTATTCAGAATCAAATTAAAAAATTAGAGGCATTAAAAGAAGAATTAAATTTGGGTTTGGAAAATATTAATCAGGAACTGACAAAAACTTTTGAAGAAAGTCAAAAAGAGCATCCACATAATCATCTTGAATGCAATTGTGGAGAGGATTGTAAATGTAATGAAGAATGTGATGAGTGTGAATGCAAAAAGTAATAATTTGTTGTTAAAATAACTGTTTCTTAATTCATCTTCTTAACAAATTTATCATATTTCATAAATCCGAGTTCAGTAATAATTCCAGAAATATATTTTTTATCCACAAATTCAAATGCAGGATTCTTTATTTTTACATTTTTAGGAGCTTTATCCCAAATTTCATTTAGATTTCTTTGCTCAAGAGGAAGTTTATTTTTTGAAAATTTCCAAGAATCAGCTATAATGTAAAAAGGAATTTTATTTTCCTTTGCTATTTTTGCAATTAATTCGCTCCCTATTTTGTTTATTATTCCATTTTTTAATAATGCGTCTGCTCCAACAAAAATTTTATCTACTTTTTGCATCCCTTGTTTTCCAGAGATTGCGTCATCTAAAAAAGATTCTACAAATAAAGTTACCTTTATTTTTGCATTTGCTAATTCTTTTGAGGTTTTTCTACCCTGAAACAATGGACGAGTTTCAGTAGCATACACTTCAAAAAATTTTCTTTTTTCTCTTGCATAAATCAAAGAATTTACAACATTTGTTGAATGACAATGAGTAAGAATTATTTCTTTATTTTTTATTAATTTTAAAACATTCTCATTTATTTTTTTCTGAGTAGAATTAAAGTGATCTAAAATTTCATTATATTCTTTTTTTTCAGCCAAGTTTAAAACATATTTCATAAGAGGTTCTGTCGGACGAGAACTTAAAAGCTTTTTTTTTGATGAAGCACTAGGAATAAGCATATACGCTTTTAGTGCTGCTCGAGCCACATTAACTGCTCCTTGAATCTTAATGGATTTTATATTTTTAAGAATTTTTTCAAATTCCTCTTTTTTATTCATATAAAAAGAAATCCCCGAACATTTAAAAATTCTCTTTTTTTAATAGTAATATGTTAGAATCATTAGTTAATCCAAGAAATGAAAAGGGCCCTTGGAAGATGTTTTTTGTTGGACTTCTTTATGCTTCAATTTCTATTTTACTTGTTCATTGGCTTTTTAGGAATGATCCTACATTATCGAAAGCTTCTGGAATAATGGTTGTCCTTTTTTGCATAATGTGCAGTTTGCCTTTTATGTATTTTATTATCAGAAGAGAGGAAAAAGAAGATGAGGAAGTTGAAGGATTATTCAGTGTGTGGAGGGTTCATAAAGATGCAATATCTGCTTTAATGTGGTTATTTTTGGGGTTCATAATTGCTTTTTCTTTTTGGCACATTCTTCTTCATGATTCAAATCTTCTTAATTTTCAAATTCAAAGCTATTGCCAGATAAATAGTCCTGGAAATGTTGAAAGCTGTGTTCAGCAATATTCTTTTGGAGATTCTACTGGAGCTGCTACAAAAAGTTTAAGATTTTTTTCAATAATTGAAAATAATGTTTATGTTATGATATTTACATTAATATTTTCATTGCTATTTGGGGCAGGCGCAATATTCATTCTTGTTTGGAATGCAAGTGTTATTTCTGCTGCAATAGGCATTTTTACTCAGTATAAAATAAGTGAAATTCCATTAGGTATTGCAAGATACATGATACATGGGTTTCCTGAAATTGCAGCTTATTTCATAACTGCTTTAGCAGGGGGAATATTTGGGGTGGGGGCAATAAGGCATGGATTCAAAAGTAAAAAGTTTGTTAGAATACTAGAAAATACTGCAATATTGCTTTTCATAGCTTTAGTTGTATTGATTTTTGCTGCATTAATTGAAGTCTATTTTACACCTGTTTTATTCAAATAATTAAATTTAAAACCTAAAAAGAACATAAATTTAAATGGAACCGCTATTGATAATAAATATTTTTATCAGTTTTTTCTGCTGTTTTCTCATAATCCCTTTTTGGATAAGAAAAGCAAAACAAATAAAATTAGTTTGGGAGGATATGAATAAATTAAATTCAAAAAAAGAAGTGGCGGGTTCTGGAGGAGTTGTTGTTGTGTTGAGTGCAATGATTGGAATTCTATTATATATTGCAATACAAACTTTTTATTTTAAATCAAATAATGGAATATCTGTTCAAATCCTTGCAATACTTTGTTCAATGTTTTTTGTAACAATTGTAGGTTTATTAGATGATTTATTTGGATGGAGAAAAGGGGGACTTTCAAAACGTTCAAGGATTATTCTAGTTTTGTTATCTGCTATTCCCCTGATGGTAATTAATGCTGGAGAATCTGTAATGTTCGGGATAAATTTTGGAATATTATACCCATTGATAATTATCCCCCTAGGCATCCTTGGAGCAACAACCACATTTAATTTTCTTGCAGGATATAATGGATTAGAAGCCAGCCAAGGAATAATCTTGCTTTCTGCAATGGCCATTGTAACTTATTTGACAGGAAATTCTTGGTTAAGCATTGTTGCGCTGTGCATGGTTGCTTCTTTGATGGCATTTTACATTTTTAATAGAAACCCTGCAAAAGTTTTTCCAGGAGATGTTCTTACATATTCAGTTGGTATGCTTATTGCGGGTCTTGCAATTGTAGGAAATATTGAAAAAATAGTGGTGTTTTTCTTCTTACCTTATTTTCTCGAAACTTTCTTAAAACTGAGGGGAAAACTGGAAAAACAAAGTTTTGGAAAGCCGAATAAAGACGGAACCTTGGATTTACCTTATGATAAAATTTATGGATTAGAGCATTTAGCTATATATGTTTTAAAAAGAATAAAACCAAGCAAAAAAGTTTATGAAAATGAAGTTGTCTTATTAATAAATATTTTTCAGATTGCAATTATTCTAATTGGATTTTTGCTTTTCTTGCCAAATTAAAAAGGTTTTAAAATGAGGTTTTCATATGATTTTTATGAATAAAAATGAAGGAATAAAAAAATATTTTTTAAAGAATAATTATAACTTTGTTTTTTCAATACTTGCTTTTATAGCCCTTATTTTCTTTATATTAAGTGTCTCTGGGATAAATTTGAAAATTGAAATATTAACTCAAACAATTGAACTATTTTCATCAACACTTTGGTTTTTGCTTTTATTATCTTTAATAATTTCAGCTGTTCTTTCTTATTTTGAGAAGTATAAATGGATAGTTCTTCCTGTTTTAATTTGGC
>Ga0116155_10001536_pt1 | contig 16513 bp, 10 predicted proteins | sample AD_UKC032_MetaG_FD_89890 | JGI IMG/M metagenome (GOLD analysis project Ga0116155, IMG submission 89890) | Active sludge microbial communities of municipal wastewater-treating anaerobic digesters from USA - AD_UKC032_MetaG | ecosystem: Engineered > Bioreactor > Anaerobic > Digestate | place: USA...
CCGTAAAAAAAGAATACATTGCTACAGAAGGCCGGTGACAACCTGGATTTCACCTGATAAGTTTTAGAAATTGTATCCGCAATTGATTCTACCTGAAGCGGTTTTTTGCTCCGTGGAACTATGAATGAAGCCACACCATTGTTTGTCGGTATTGTATCTTTATTGACCACAATTAACGCCGGACTCTTGGTGTGAATATCAACGCGCACTGCAGGTTTATTAAATAATGTGGCACACGAGGTTAATGTGAGCCCTAAACATAGAATAATTAAATTTTTCATGCCAAATACCTTGAATTGAACAAACAAAATTTCGATTTACTTAACTCATTTTCTTAATCATCTTTCCTTTTGATGACTCCCACAAAACGACAAATTTCCCCCGTTTTACTAATGCCTTCCAGATTTATATTGTAATTATTGGGTTTGTCGGCAGTATAAAATTTAAAATTAAATGTCCCTGTGCTGTCAGTCCGGAGTTTTGGATTCCAGTAAATTGTAGTTCGCAAATCAGGTTTTACCAACTGTCTGACACTATCAACTTCGTATTTAGGCACATAAAATTCGGTTGGTTTTTGATATCCTAAAGGTGTGATGTGCATCAAACTTGGCGGCGTTAATGCCTGACGAACCACTCCTTTTTTAAGTGTAATGGCAATCACACCATTGCCTCCTTTCGAGCCAAAAAAAGTTGCTGAAGCGCCTTTAAACAATGCTATATTTTCAATATCGAACGAATTTAAATACATCACATCTTCCAGATTTTCCGTTTCAATGCCATCGACAATAAACAGTGGATTGCCGGAAGCACCTCTGATTGAAACACTTTGACCGTTAACCTGCACGCCGGGCATCATAACGATGATATCCAGCACTCCCATTCCCGGAAAATCTTCAAGCTTTTCGGTACCAAAATTATTATCGGCCATACCCGCATAAAAATCCGTCATTTCATTGCTCTTTTTTGCCTCGGCCGTCACATTTAAATCATCCAGATTAAACACCATCATTCCACCTTCGGTATAATATTTTTCTTTTATCATCTGAAAATAATCTGATGGTGGTTTGCTTTCAAACGATTGATTATCGGGAATAAAGGAATTGACAGGTGGAAAAATATCCTTATCAATAATTAGTTCCACATCAACTATTTTAGTTTTGCTTTTTGCCTTCAAAGCAATGGTTGTACTGTCCGGGAATTGAATTCCATCAATCATAAACCGTCCCGCAGTATCTGTTTTGGCTACACTTATCCCGTTTTTATACCCCGAAAACATTATTACGTCACATTCTTTCACGGGTTTCTGAAACAAGTTAAGTACCTTACCCGAAATGGTTTGACCGGCTTCGAGATAATATTCAGGAGCTTTAAATTTATCTTTTACAACATCGGCTGTATTAAATCGTCTCCAACCTTGTGTTAACATAAGTATGTCCGTTTTTTCGCGGGTTGCATTCGAATTATCAGCAAAATATGAAGTCGGATCTTCTATATACCCTTTAATATCAGAGCTCAAAAGTAAATAACTCAACATATTATCGCACAAAGTATCGGGAACTACATTTTTACTATCGGTAATGCTAATCGAAAAATCACCTTCGAGCGGCTTCCCGGTTGTCGACTGTATTTGGAACGCCACGGTGACTGGTTCGCGCTTTCCATAAGTGGTTTTGTCGGTGTTTACTGCTACCTGTGGCATCACGAGCGGACGAATAAAAACCAATCGTTCGCAATAGGTATTACCTGTTGAATCGATGATTGAAAATGAATTTATTCCTGTGGGGAGAATATTTTCGGGCAATTGACCTTCGTTTTCACGCAATGGTTTCATAAAATAAACCACACCTCTGGAGTGTATCATCAGGAATAACGAATCCAATGATTTGGTAGTATTGTTCGAAACATTATACAAAATTTTACCCCGGTTGTACGAAAATCGCATATTCACTCCCTCCGATTGGGTTGTTGGTAGCGGCAACCGTTTTTCTATTCCTTTCGACGTTTTTACGATGGCATAATAATTTTCATCGGGATTGGTTTTTATAATAAATTTCCCCATCCCTTTGTTTACTGATTTGAAATCGGTAATTTCTTCGTTCAGGTTATTAAAAATCCGTCCTGTAATTTCTGTCGATAATCCGTTGGTAGCAATGGCTTTAAATCCGATGGTCTGCAGGTTATTATTCAGAAAAACTCCGCTTTCGGGGAAAAACTGTATATCAAAATCATTTCTGAAATCGGGCAGGAGAATTTTATTTTTATATTTCAAACCCGGTTCATTGATGGAGATTTCGATGTATTTTTTTTTCAAATTGGTTGTGTCAATCATCGCCTGAAACTGAATTTTCCCTTTAGAATCGGTGGTTAAAACCGATTTTTGTTTATCCGCTTTAAGCCAGCTTTGCGATATTTTTATTTTTTTTTCAACAACCGGTTTGCTGAACGTATTAGTAAATGTAATATTTACAGGAATTTTGCCATTCACCGGCGTTCCAAAAACTGTCTGACTCGAAATCCGATCATCAATTTTATTGCCGATGTAAATATTTTTATGGAAGAAAAAATCGGGTGTTGCATTTTGCATCCAAAAAGTATAGGCTCTCAGCGCATAATTTCCGGGCGACAATTCAGGCGAAAGTTTTAGGTTTCCCGAAAATCCAAGTGAATCCTTTCGGATTTTTACCCGCGAAACAACTGAATCGGATCTATCGGTCAACTCAACATAAACGTACCGACTTTTGGTTGTTGGCCTGTGTGTGGATGCATTAAGCAGGTATGCTTTGAACCAAATATCTTCGCCGGCACTATAATACGGTTTGTCAGTATGGAGGTAAATTTTTTCCTGTGGTGCTGAATACCAGATCTTTGAAAATCGATTAACAATTATTTTCGAAAAATCCTTTACAGGTTCGTTGGCAGAAAAAACGGATGCAGAAAAAATGACAAGACAAATTAACAGCAATTTTCGGGTGATTTTATTCATGTCTGAATTTAAAGTTTTATTTAAAGAGACTGAATTCAGCCCATTTAGTTTATTATGTCGAAAAAATAATAATTCATCCTGCTTTTTAAGCCTGACAAAAGTAAATAATCAAAATCAGTTTTGAAAATATTCTTCTTTTTATTTGCACAAAATTGATGCCAATTTTATTTAAATTTTACATTTAAAAATATTATGCATTGTAAAAAAAAATACCTGATTCAATTTTACAAAGAATCAGGTATTTTTATCAAGTTATTCATTACTAACAAACCGGATTTGGTTTTATCAGTTTAAAGAAATCATTTCCTTTGTCGTCAACCAAAATAAAGGCAGGGAAATTTTCGACTTCAATTTTCCAAATCGCTTCCATGCCCAATTCAGGATATTCCAGGCACTCCACTTTCTTGATGCTGTTCTGAGCCAAAATAGCCGCCGGACCGCCGATGGATCCTAAATAGAAACCACCGTATTTCTGACAAGCATCAGTTACTTGTTGCGTGCGGTTACCTTTGGCAATCATTATCATGCTGCCGCCATTTGCCTGAAATAAATCAACATACGAATCCATACGTCCGGCAGTTGTTGGACCAAAAGAACCTGAAGCCATTCCTTTAGGAGTTTTGGCAGGACCGGCGTAATAAATCGGGTGATCTTTTACGTATTGTGGCAATGTTTTGCCTGCATCAAGCAATTCTTTCAGCTTGGCGTGAGCAATATCGCGACCCACCACAATGGTTCCGCTCAACGACAAACGTGTTGAAACCGGATACTGCGATAATGTAGCCAAAATATCTTTCATGGGCATATTCAGGTCGATTTTTACCGCATTGCCTTCACCTTCCTGACGATATTCTTCCGGAATATATTGACCCGGATTGTCCTCCATTTTCTCTACCCAAACACCATCTTTATTGATTTTACCTTTAATATTGCGGTCGGCCGAACAAGAAACTCCCATACCCACAAAACATGAAGCACCGTGACGCGAAAGACGAACGATGCGAATGTCGTGAGCAAAATATTTACCACCAAACTGAGCACCAATACCCGAAGCCTGAGCAGCTTTCAATATTTTCTGCTCCATATCTATATCGCGGAAAGCTTGTCCGAGTTCGTTGCCTTCGGTTGGCAATTCGTCGTAATATTTTGTTGAAGCCAGTTTCACTGTTTTCATACATGCATCAGCCGATGTACCACCAATCACAAATGCAATGTGATAAGGCGGACAAGCTGCCGTACCCAATGTTTTCATTTTTTCGGTCAGGAATTTTTCGAGCGAAACAGGGTTCAATAACGCTTTTGTTTCCTGAAACAGGTATGATTTATTGGCTGAGCCACCACCTTTGGCAATAAAAAGAAATTTGTACTCGTTGCCATGATAAGCCACCAGGTCGATTTGAGCCGGAAGGTTAGTTCCTGTGTTCACTTCGTCGTACATGTTAAGTGCAGCATTTTGTGAGTAGCGCAGATTTTCTTCGGTATACGTTTCGTAAATACCTTTCGAAAGCGCTTCCTCGTCGGTTCCGTTGGTCCATACATTATTTCCTTTTTTGGCGTAAACGGTGGCTGTGCCGGTATCCTGACAGAAAGGCAGCACACCTTTTGCCGAAATTTCGGCATTGCGAAGCATAGTTACAGCCACATATTTATCGTTGTCGCTGGCTTCGGGGTCAGCAAGGATGGCCGCCACTTGTTTTTGATGCTCCGGACGAAGCAAAAACGAACAATCGTGCATGGCAGCACGCGCCAGTTTTGTAAGCGCTTCCGGTTCCACTCTGAGGATTTCCTGTCCTTCGAACTGCGACACCGAAACATGCTCATTGGTAAGCAAATAATACTCTGTTTTGTCTTTTCCCATAGGGAATGGGTCTTGATACTTAAATTCTTTTGCCATTTTGAAATTTACTATTTAGTCATTTACAATTTACCATTTTAAAGAGCTGCAAAATTACGGAAATTTTTCCTTAAAAAAGAGAATATTTTTTACTACTATAATGTTAAGTTGATCGTGTTGTATTTATTAACTCATAAAACATTGTTGTATAACATTTTTAATCCCTAAAACGATTGAAGTAATTACTCAAAACTACATTAAACAAGAATAATTTTATTTAAGCACCTGAAAACAATAAGTTCAGGTGCTTTTTAATAATTATAAAGCAAAAAATCCGATGATTTTTAGTAATTTTGCAACCTTAATTTAAAAAATTAAAACAGATTTCATTACTAAATAAAAAAAATATGATCAGAACAGTTATTGTTGATGCGTTGAAACGTACAGATTACGGCACACAGGTAAATATTAAAGGTTGGGTTCGCACCCGCCGCGGTAATAAAAATGTAAGCTTTATTGCTTTAAACGATGGTTCTACAATCAATAATATTCAGGTAGTGGCTGAAAATGAAAAATTTGGCGACGAATACCTGAAACCAATTACTACGGGAGCTTGTATAAGTGTAACCGGCGTGCTCGTTGAATCGCTTGGTAAAGGTCAGACTGTTGAAATTCAGGCCGATGAAATTGAAATTTATGGCACTGCCGATCCTGAAACTTATCCTTTGCAAAAGAAAGGTCATACCATGGAATTTTTGCGCGAGATAGCTCATTTGCGTCCGCGCACCAATACTTTCGGGGCTGTTTTTCGCATTCGTCACCACATGGCCATGGCGGTACATAACTTTTTTCACGAACGTGGATTTTTCTATTTTCATACCCCAATTATTACCGCTTCCGATTGCGAGGGTGCCGGACAAATGTTTCAGGTGACTACGTTGAATCTTTACGACCTTAAAAAAGACGAAACAGGTTCAATCGATTACTCAAACGATTTTTTCGGAAAACAAGCAAGTCTTACCGTTTCGGGACAGTTGGAAGGTGAACTTGCCGCCATGTCGATGGGAGCAATTTACACATTCGGACCTACTTTCCGGGCCGAAAATTCGAATACGCCGCGTCACCTCTCGGAATTCTGGATGATTGAGCCGGAGGTTGCCTTCAACGAAATTGAAGACAATATGCAATTGGCGCAGGATTTTATACAATATTGCGTGCGCTGGGCACTCGAAAACTGTAAGGACGATTTGGATTTTCTTTGCAATATGTACGATAAAGAACTTTATGAACGTTTGAACTTTGTAGTGAATAATGATTTTAAACGATTGACTTATACCGAAGGTGTTAAAATTCTGGAAGAAGCTGTTGGCAATGGATATAAATTCGAATTCCCGGTGGGCTGGGGAACTGACCTGCAATCGGAACACGAACGTTATCTGGTGGAACAACATTTTAAAAAACCGGTTATTTTGACGGATTATCCGAAAGAAATCAAATCGTTTTACATGAAGCAAAATGATGATGGAAAAACGGTTCGCGCAATGGATGTTTTATTTCCGAAAATCGGTGAAATTATCGGGGGTTCACAACGTGAAGAAAACTACGAAAAACTTAAAAATCGTGCTGACGAAATGGGCGTTCCGACCAAAGATATTTGGTGGTATTTAGATACAAGACGGTTTGGAACAGCGCCTCACTCAGGATTTGGACTTGGGTTCGAACGCTTGCTATTATTTGTAACCGGCATGACCAATATCCGCGATATAATTCCTTTTCCACGTACTCCGAACAATGCTGAGTTTTAATTGTTATATAGACCGACTTGATTTAAAAAAAACTGGTTGATATTTAAATAAAATAACTTTCTCAATCTAATAATAATGAGTAATATAAAAACTACTGAATTGGAAAATGTAGTGGTGAGGTTTACCGGTGACTCGGGTGATGGAATGCAACTCACCGGAACACTTTTTTCAAATCTTTCGGCAATTCTGGGAAATGAAATTTCAACTTTCCCTGACTTTCCATCCGAAATACGTGCTCCACAGGGAACTTTGGGAGGTGTTTCGGGATTTCAGGTACATTTAGGTGCTTCGAAAATTTATACGCCGGGCGATGAAGCTGATGTGTTGGTAGCCATGAATCCTGCCGCATTAAAAGTAAATGCTGATGGAATTAAAAAAGGTGGAGTACTTATTTTCGATGAAGATTCGTTTAAGAAATCTGATTTCGAAAAAGCAGGTTTTAAGACCGAAAATCCATTCGAAGAATTGAATATTTCTGATACCATTCAATTGATTCCGGCGGCATTATCTACGCTTACACAAAGCAGTCTCGAAGGTTTCGATATGGATAATAAAACAGTATTGCGAAGCAAAAATATGTTTGCTTTAGGTTTAATCTGTTGGTTATTCAATCGCCCTATCGATCAGGCCATTCATTTTTTGACCAATAAATTCGGCAAAAAACCGAGTGTATTACAAGCCAATGTGAAAGTCTTGACCGATGGTTTCAATTATGGAAACAATCTTCATTTGAGCGTTTCGACCTATACAATTGAAAAATCACATGAATTACCAAAAGGAAAATATACCAGCATCAGTGGTAATAAAGCTGCTGCCTGGGGTTTAATTGCAGCTTCAAAAAAAGCAGGATTGGAACTTTTCCTTGGAAGTTACCCCATTACACCTGCTACAGATATTATGCAGGAACTGGCTTTGCGCAAAGATTTAGGCGTAAAAGTTGTTCAGGCTGAAGACGAAATTGCAGGCATAACCATTGCACTTGGAGCTTCTTTTGCAGGTCAGTTAGCTGCAACTTCCACTTCGGGACCGGGTTTGGCACTGAAATCGGAAGCCATTGGACTTGCTGTTATGGCTGAATTACCACTTGTAATTATTGATGTTATGCGTGGCGGACCGTCAACAGGCTTACCAACTAAAACCGAACAAACCGATTTACTTCAGGCATTGTACGGTCGTAACGGTGAAAGTCCGGCTGTAGTTATTGCTGCAAATACACCTGCCGACTGTTTTCATTATGCGTTTATGGCATCGAAAATTGCATTGGAACACATGACTCCTGTCATTTTGCTGACCGATTCATATTTAGGAAATGGAACTTCATTGTGGAAACTGCCTAAGCTAAACGAGTTACCCGAAATTAAACCAAATTTCGCCAAACCGGGCATGGAAGGTTTAAGAGTTACCGCGCGTGATGAAGTTTCGAAAGTGCGTTACTGGACTATCCCCGGAATAAAGGGTTTTGAACAAAGAAATGGTGGTCTCGAAAAAGATTATTCCACTGGAGCATTGTCAACCGACCCTGTAAATCATCAGAAAATGGTTGACACACGCAATGAAAAAATTGAATATATCAATAATTTTATTCCCGAATTGAAAGTTGAAGGAAATGAAAAAGCCGAGCTACTTGTTGTGGGTTGGGGTTCAACACATGGACATTTGATGACGGCTGTAAATGCAATGAACAAAAAAGGGAACAAAATAGCACTGGCTCATTTTAATTACATCAATCCGCTTCCGAAAAACACAGAAGAAGTGATCAAACGCTTTAAAAAAGTGGTGGTTTGTGAACTGAACAGCGGACAATTTGCCACTTATCTCCGTTCGAAAGTTCCGGGCGAGTACTTGCAATTTAATAAAGTGCAGGGACAGCCATTTACAGTGACTGAGCTCGAAGAACATTTCGAAGGATTATTAAAATAGTTAAGTTTAATAAGGAAAAATTAAATTAAAATGGATACTTCAATAATACAACAATATACAGCAAAGGATTTTAAGAGCGATCAATACGTGCGCTGGTGTCCCGGTTGCGGCGATTATGCAGTGCTTAATACCTTGCAAAAAGTAATGGCCGAACTGGGCGTTCCTCCACACGAAACAGCTGTTATTTCAGGAATCGGTTGCTCATCACGTTTACCTTATTACATTTCGGGATACGGATTTCACTCTATTCACGGGCGTGGTGCTGCTGTTGCCACCGGCGTTAAAGTGGCTAATCCGAAACTGACCGTATGGCAAATTACCGGCGATGGCGACTGTCTGGCCATTGGTGGAAATCATTTTATTCACAGCGTTCGCCGCAATGTGGATATCAATGTTATTCTTTTCAACAACCAGATTTATGGTTTAACAAAAGGACAATATTCACCTACAACCAAAAAAGGTTATGTGACCAAATCGTCACCTTTCGGCACTATCGAACGTCCGTTCCGCCCTGCAGAACTCACTTTCGGAGCGCGTGGTACATTCTTTGGACGCACGTTGGACGTAGATCTGAAATCGGCTCAAATGACCATACTGGCAGCTGCTAAACACAAAGGAACTTCAGTAGTAGAAACTCTGGTAAATTGTGTAATTTTTAACGATGGCGCACACAACTGGCTTTCGGAGAAAGAAACACGTTACGATCGTCTTGTCATTCTTGAACATGGCAAACCCATGATTTTTGGAAAAAACAATGATAAAGGTCTCGCACTTGATGGCATGCAATTGAAAATTGTGACATTGGGCGAAAATGGCGTGACTGAAAATGATGTTTTGATTCACGATGCACATTGCGAAGACAGCACGTTGCAACTCAAATTGGCCATGATGGAAGGACCGGAATTTCCGATTGCTGTAGGGGTAATTCGCGACGTAGAAACAGAAAGTTACGACGAAGCCATGACCAATCAGATCGCTGAGATTCAGGCCAAATCAAAAATCAAAACATTTGATGATTTGATTGATTCGTGCGAACAGTGGGAAATGTAAAGAATTGATAATAAAAATTGCAATAAAAAACCCGATAAAGACAATTGTTTTTATCGGGTTTTTTGCTTTTTTAAAACAAGGATAATTGACCAGTACCATCACCAATAAGCGAATCATTATCAATAATATCGTCGGGCAAAACCGAATCGTTCTTTACGTGTTTTATAACTTTTTCTTCTTTGGGTAAAGCAGGTTTTTGAGGTTTAGCGTCAGTATGTTCCCGGGATGGATTTTCACTCTTCACCACTTTTTCTTTTTCCACTTTCACTTCCTCAACTTCTTGTGACACTATTTCAGGCTTAACGATGTTACTTTTTTTCGTTTTCTTTGTTTTAACAATGTCCGTATCAACTTTATCTTCCGAATCATTTGTTTCAATATTCACAAAACCTGACTCATCGTTCGTCTTATTTTCAACGATTTCCGATTCATCTTCTTCATTATTCTCAATGCTTTCCGAAGTTTCCGCAATATCATTGTCTGTTTCACCGTTTTCTTCACCGTTATTTTCACTGCCAGGAGGCGTATTAAACCGTACCGGTTCGAGTTCGTTAATGGTTTCCACCTCGAAAGTAGTGAGTCGTTTTCCTTTGGCTTTATAACTTTTTACGCCAATAAATTCTTCGGCATCTACCACCAACGTTTCACGGAATGCATCGTTTCCACCCATAATTACTTCAAAACGAGGATATTCTACGTCAGTCATAAGCATAAGCCGTGATTCGGGATTGTCGCCCAGTAAATTTTGAGGCTTAGCTGTTGGTTCCAACTGGAAACGTTTAAGGTAATAGAATTTTTGATCGGCATCGTAAAGTGCTACGGACCATACTTTGTTCGAATCAAATTTTTCGATCACCAATATATCTTTGTCGTAATGGTTATTCAGATCAAAATTGCATGTATAGAAAGCACCTTTGCCTGATACAACCAAAATACAATCTTCACTCAGGAATTCGCCCAGGTATTCGCCACGGTTGTCGTAATTCAGTCGCAACACGTCCCGATCGAACCAAACCTGCCGACCGCCCAAAGTTGAACCGCCTTTTTGTTTAAGCGCAATTTTCTGCACTTCGTTTTTGGTGAGTAAATTCCCCATCGACTGGCGACCTTTGATGGCAATTTCGCTGAAATCTTTTTCGAAATTCAGTTTAAATAACCGCGGTTTTGGTTTCAGGGTAACACGAATTACTTCTGCTTCGGCATTTGGGTTCGAAGTGAAATAAATCACTTTCGATCCCGCAGTGCCTTGTGTAATGTCATAATCTTTATCGCGCGTAATCCCATTTACTGCAAAACGTTTGATGTAATGCGGTCCCGATTTCCCATAGCGATAAACGGCGTTGTAAACCGTTCTTTTGTCGTTTTTCTTAAATACTTCGAGATGTAAAATGTTTTTACCCACAAATATTTTATCGGCGACTTTTACAATCTTGTATTTTCCATCTTTGAAAAAAACAATAATATCGTCGATGTCGGAGCAATTGGAGACAAATTCGTCTTTTCGGAGCGAAGTACCAATAAATCCTTCTTCGCGGTTTACATACAATTTCTCGTTGGCTTCCACCACTTTCGAAGCCACAATGGTTTCGAAGTTGCGAATTTCGGTTAATCGTGGATGATCTTTGCCGTATTTTGCTTTCAAACCCTCGTACCACGCAATGGTATAATCCACCAAATGAGCTAAATGATGGTTAATTTCATCAATTTTTTTCTGAATAGCAATAAGCGTATCGTTTGCTTTATCAGTATCAAATTTGGTGATACGCATCATTTTGATTTCGAGCAATTTTATGAAATCTTCACGGGTAATTTCGCGAATAAAATCTTTTTTGAATGGCTCTAACCGCTGATCAATGTGGGCAATAACTTCGTCTTGCGACGTACTGTCTTCGAAACCTTTGTCTTTATAAATCCGGTTTTCGATAAATATTTTTTCGAGCGAAGTAAAGAATAACTGCTCTAGTAATTCGCCTTTTTGAATTTCGAGTTCCGCTTTCAGCAAATCCATGGTGTGGTCGCAACTAATGCGCAACATTTCGCTCACGCCGCAAAAGCGAGGTCGGTTGTTATGAATCACGCAGCAGTTTGGCGAAATGCTGAGTTCGCAATCTGTAAAAGCATACAGTGCATCAATCGTTTTATCCGACGAAGAACCGGGTAAAAGATGCACTAAAATTTCAACATTGGCCGATGTGTTATCATCAACTTTGCGGATTTTTATTTTGCCTTTATCGCTGGCTTTAATGATCGATTCAATCAGTTTGGAGGTGTTCGATCCATAAGGTATTTCGGTGATTGAAAGTGTTTTGTTATCAACTTTGCCAATTTTAGCGCGGATTTTCACGGCTCCACCACGTTCACCATCGTTATACCGGCTTACATCAATGGATCCTCCGGTCTGAAAATCGGGGTAAAGTACAAAATCCTCGCCACGCAAATAAGCCACACAAGCATCGAGTAATTCATTGAAATTATGTGGTAGAATTTTAGAATTCAACCCAACTGCGATCCCTTCAACGCCTTGTGCCAAAAGCAACGGAAATTTAACGGGTAATGCCACCGGTTCTTTGTTACGACCGTCATACGACGAACGCCATTCGGTGGTTTTCGGATTGAAAACAGTTTCGAGCGCAAATTTCGACAAACGGGCTTCGATATAACGCGGAGCCGCAGCGCCATCGCCGGTGAGTATATTTCCCCAGTTTCCCTGGCAGTCAATCAGTAAATCTTTTTGCCCGAGCTGTACAAGCGCATCGCCAATGGAAGCATCGCCATGTGGGTGAAACTGCATGGTATGACCTACAATATTGGCAACTTTATTGTACCGTCCATCATCCAATCGCTTCATTGAGTGAAGAATACGGCGCTGAACAGGTTTCAGACCATCGTAAATATCGGGCACAGCACGCTCCAGAATAACATACGAAGCATAATCGAGAAACCAGCTTTGGTACATACCCGACAGATGGTGCTTCACCGCATCATCGCTGATTTTCGGTACTTTATAACTCGAATGGGCAGCCGAAGCTGTTTCTTCTACAGCATCTTCAGTGCCCGTAATTTCTTCCGGTTCGTTTTCAGCGTCAATTATTTCGTCGGTACTCATTGGGAAAGTATTATTTTAAAGCTCTTTATGCTAACATTTTTCAAAATCGAACCACAAAAATACAAAAAAAATAGTAACTTTGCATTTCTTTTTTGTATATAAATTTAAATTTTAGTTTTAATTTTATATCACAATTCTGATATAGTTAATTGAAAAACAGAACTATGACAATATCTTTCGTTAGTAACGAAAGATATCTTTCGTTACTAACGAAAGATATTGTATATTTGCAAAAAAAATATCTTCAATGTATAGACAGGAGCAAATAGCTGAAATAATTGATTTGCAGACCAATGATTTCGTTCAGAAACCATCGGGTGTTGAAAGAACTATTTTATCTTTGATACCACAAATTGATAATTTTGCAACCATAATAACCGGCATTCGTCGTTGCGGAAAAAGCACTGTATTATTACAGTTAATGAAGAAAAAATGGCAGGAAGCAATCTATTTCAATTGGGAAGATATTCGACTGGCAGGATTTGAAACTGATGATTTCTCGCGATTGTATAACGAAATTGCAAAAAGGAGCATAAAAGTGCTTTTTTTTGATGAGATACAATTAGTAAATAACTGGGAAATGTTTGTGCACCAGTTACTTCGTGAAGGATTTAAAGTTTTCATTACCGGTTCAAATGCTTCATTGCTCAGTAAAGAACTTGGAACTAATTTAACCGGTCGTCATTTGTCAATTGTACTTTTTCCATTTTCCTATACTGAATTTTGCAAATTGAAGGAATTAAATTACAATTTGGATTCTATTGAGAACTATATGCAGATTGGGGGATTACCAGATTACGCAAAGTCAGGTGAAAAAGCAATTCTTCAAAATCTGATTAATGATATATTAATAAGGGATATAGCAATTAGATATGCATTAAAAGATATTGAATCACTTAAAAAACTGACAGCGTATTTATTAACAAATACGGCTTGTCCTGTTTCAGCAAACATGCTTACAACAGTAATTGGTTTAAAATCAGCATCTTCTGTTTTGGAGTATTTTTCTTATTTGAAAAATGCTTATGTGGTTGACTTTATTTCTCAATTCAGTTATTCAGCCAAGACACAACTAAGAAATCCAAAAAAAGTGTATGCTATTGATTTGGGGTTGGTAAATGCAGTTGCTTTTTCTTTTAGTGATAATAAGGGACGGAAATTGGAAAATCTTGTTTTTCTACACTTGAGAGCAAAATACAATGAAATATTTTATTTCAAAGACAAAGGCGAATGTGATTTTATTGTGAAGGAAGATGGTCGGATTTTAAATGCAATACAGGTTTGTTATCAAATAAATGACGAAAATTTTGAAAGAGAATACAATGGATTATTGACTGCAATGAATTATTTGGATTTAACAGAAGGAATAATTGTAACTTTAAATCAGACCGATGTATTTAATAAAGACGGCAAAACAATAAAAATAATACCCTCATTCGTTTTTCTTCAATCGTAATTATTAATTCGTAAATATATAAATTGTAAATATAGTATGGCTTCACAAGAAGATGTTTTTAAAAAATTGATTGCGCACTGCAAGGAATATGGATTTGTATTTCCTTCGAGCGAAATTTACGACGGACTGGGTGCCGTTTACGACTACGGTCAGAATGGTGTTGAACTGAAAAACAACATCAAAAAATACTGGTGGGACAGCATGGTGTTACTCAACGAAAACGTTGTAGGACTTGATGCCGCTATTTTTATGCACCCAACCACCTGGAAAGCTTCGGGCCACGTGGATGCTTTCAACGATCCGTTGATTGACAACAAAGACAGCAAAAAACGCTACCGTGCTGATGTGCTGATTGAAGAATTGTTGGCAAAGTACGACGATAAAATGAACAAGGAAGTGGAGAAAGCGGCCAAACGTTTTGGCGAAAGTTTCGACGAAGCTGTGTTCCGTTCTACCAACGAACGTGTTATGGAAAATCAGGCCAAGCGCGATGAAATTCACGGTCGATTTGTAAAAGCATTAAACGATAACGATTTAGCCGAACTGAAAGCCATCATCGAAGATTACGAAGTGGTTTGCCCAATCAGCGGAACCCGTAACTGGACCGATGTTCGTCAGTTTAACCTGATGTTTTCAACCGAAATGGGCTCAACAGCCGATGGCGCATTGAAAATTTACCTTCGCCCCGAAACAGCACAGGGAATTTTTGTAAACTTCCTGAACGTGCAGAAAACCGGTCGCATGAAAATTCCGTTCGGTATTGCACAGATTGGTAAAGCCTTCCGTAACGAAATTGTAGCTCGTCAGTTTATCTTCCGTATGCGCGAATTCGAACAAATGGAAATGCAGTTCTTCGTTCGTCCGGGCGATGAAATGAAATGGTTCGAACATTGGAAACAATTCCGTCTGAAATGGCACAAAGCGCTCGGACTGGGCGATCATAAATATCGTTTCCACGATCATGATAAATTGGCTCATTATGCCAATGCAGCCACCGATATTGAGTTCGAAATGCCATTCGGTTTCAAGGAAGTGGAAGGAATTCACTCGCGTACCGACTTCGATTTGAGCAGCCACGAGAAATTCTCAGGTAAAAATATTAAATACTTCGACCCTGAATTAAATCAGTCATACACACCCTATGTTATCGAAACATCGATTGGTGTGGATCGCACGTTCCTTTCCATTATGGCGGCATCGTACAACGAAGAAACGCTCGAAAATGGCGAATCGAGAATTGTTCTGACAATTCCACCGGTTTTAGCTCCTGTTAAAGCGGCTATTTTACCACTGGTGAAAAAAGATGGACTTCCGGAAAAAGCGCGTGAAATTATGAACGACCTGAAATTTGAATTCAAATGTGCATACGACGAAAAAGATTCAATCGGAAAACGATACCGCCGCCAAGATGCCATCGGAACTCCTTTCTGTGTCACTGTGGATCATCAAACGCTTGAAGATAATACAGTTACAATCCGATACCGCGACAGCATGTTGCAGGAACGCATAGCCGCTGCCGATTTGCACAGCATTATTGGCGATTTGGTGAACATGAAAAACTTATTTAAGAAAATTGTTGAGTAGTGATTGTATTTTAAAACAAAAAAGACCTCCTACAGGAAGTCTTTTTTGTTTATATAGTTCAGCGTGTATGTCAACACGATGTGGCTAATGTTCCTCGATTTGTACATCCTATAAATATATAATTTGCATAATACACTTAGCTGCTTGATTATTTTGAGAATTGAATAACCATTAAAATTAGCAAAAGAATAATAATCACGAAATTTATTCTTTTTTTTATTCTGGTTTTTTCACCCAGATTAAGTAATAATGAGAAGGGTATTAATAACATCCAGCAGCTATCGATAAAATCTTCATTTTTAATGAAAAATTTATCATAAAAAATATAAAAATAGCCGACTGATACAAATATAAATATACCGTATTGTATATAGTCTATGAATTTCAAACTGTTGTTTTTCATGTGTTCATTTTTATTATTTTAGTTAGTTGTCACATAGCTTGTCCGTCCATCGACGGAGAACTCACAATGAACATGGTCTTTGGTTTGAACGTCTGTTTAAATGCTCGTCCACTTTGCAAATGTATTTATTTTTTTTAAATCCATAATATTTTTAGAAAAAAAAATTTTCAATATTAATAAAGAAATGCTGCTGATTTTTTTAGTATGGTCTAAATCAAGTATAAATCCAACATTGGGGAAATTGCCTTCCTGAAAAAGCGCATGAAATAATGAACGACCTGAAATTTGAATTCAAATGTGCATACGACGAAAAAGATTCAATCGGAAAACGATACCGCCGCCAAGATGCCATCGGAACTCCTTTCTGTGTCA
>Ga0116155_10001543_pt1 | contig 16459 bp, 16 predicted proteins | sample AD_UKC032_MetaG_FD_89890 | JGI IMG/M metagenome (GOLD analysis project Ga0116155, IMG submission 89890) | Active sludge microbial communities of municipal wastewater-treating anaerobic digesters from USA - AD_UKC032_MetaG | ecosystem: Engineered > Bioreactor > Anaerobic > Digestate | place: USA...
AAAGAGCAGGATCTGAATGGGAAATCTGGCAATTTCACGAACTCTCGAATTTCTTCCGGGAATAATCCTCGGACTGACCGTGCATGAATTCAGCCATGCCTGGATGGCTAAAAAATGCGGCGATACAACCTCCGAACAGATGGGAAGGGTTACTCTTAACCCCCTTAAGCATATTGATCCGCTTGGATTTGTAATGCTCCTCGTGGCAGGATTCGGATGGGCAAAGCCTGTTCAGTTCAATGAACAAAACCTGAGAAATCCCCGGAAGGATGTAATGAAGATCGCTGTTGCAGGACCACTTTCCAACGCTCTCACAGCCATGGTCCTTTCGGTGGTATTTTCGCTGTTCTCGCATTACACTGCAGGATTTTTCAGAGACTGGATAAGTATTACAAGGGATCTTTTGCTTTATGCAATCTATATCAACTGGGGGTTGTTTATCTTTAACCTGATTCCGCTGCCCCCTCTCGACGGATCGCACCTGTTGCTCAACCAGTTCAGGAAATATCCAAAGTTTCACGAAGGACTCTATAAATACGGATCATATATCTTTCTCGGGCTCATTCTTGTCACTGTATTTACCGATCTTAACCTGTTCCCGATATGGCCCGCAATGCAGTTTCTTGGAAACGGTTTTCTTTCCCTGGTGGGCTACAGCTAAGGGTTCCGTCCTGATGTTCATGTTTGCTTTTATCCCCGGAATAGTGTATATTGGAGGAAACTGGCAGGGATGAGTTTTTTGGTTGCAGCAATAATTGTAATAATGGCAGCTTCTGCATCGCAATCCGACGACAAATACCTGGCCCTGCGGGAGAAAATGGTCAGGGAGCAGATTGTCAGCCGAGGTGTTTCCGATCAGCTTACCCTGAAAGCCATTCGAAAGGTTCCGAGGCATCTTTTTGTGCCGACGGAGTATGAGAGCAGGGCATACGACGATAACCCTCTTCCCATCGGTTATGGACAAACCATCTCGCAGCCATACATTGTAGCATACATGACGGAAGTGGTAAAACCAGCTTCATATAAGAAAGCCCTTGAGATAGGAACCGGCTCAGGTTATCAGGCTGCCATTCTGGGTGAAATAGTGAAGGAGGTTTATACAATTGAAATCGTACCGGAGCTTGCAAGGGAATCCTGTGAGTTGCTTGGAAATCTGGGTTACAAAAATATTACCTGTAAATATGGCGACGGCTATCAGGGTTGGGAGGAACATGCTCCTTTTGACATCATCATTGTTACTGCAGCAGCACAGGAGATACCCCGGCCGTTAATAGACCAGCTCGCAGATAACGGCAGACTCGTCATTCCGGTCGGCCCTCCGTCGTCGGTACAGGAACTGATCCTGCTCGAAAAGAAAGGCGGAAAAACTGAGGAGAAACGCCTTACACTGGTCCGTTTTGTACCTTTCAGAAGATTATAAGACAATAAGCGGCTGCCCGGTCTCGTTTTATCTGGGTAGTTAGTCAAATAGTCTTTTAATCTAGCCATGTTTAAAGCACCATTAAGGAGGTTTCTGAAGAAATTCAGATCGGATAAGATCAATAAGAGGATTGAGGAAGGGAAGCAGGTTTTCTTCGAAAACACAGTGGAATCGATAGCTATCCAGTTCGTACCCGGACTTCATGGCAGACCGGGAAGGTATTTCGCCAAGCATTTCGGAAGGGACGAATACGAAGTTGAAAGCAATGCTTCCGCGGTAGTAATGGGAGTTATGGAAGGAAAACCCATTTCAGTATCAAGATACAGGCGGTATCATCTTATTCAGAGTTCCTACTGGTCTAAATTTCATTATGACAATTATACCACACGCGATTACGAATTTGCCCTCAGGGCCCATCAGATGAGTTCGTGATTTATTCGTAGAGACGCAATTTATTGCGTCTCAATTTGTAAATTGCCAATCACAAATCCATTTTATTCAAAAGGAACATGTTTGATATCAGGAAGATTCAGGAACAGGTGATTTACAACGCTGTAAAAGAAGCCAGCGATGAGGAAACAGCTGCCAGGGTAATAAAGGGACCAGAACCGGAGGATAATGCCGCATGGGTCAAGAATACTATGTTCAGGCTTGAAAAGGAGTTTGACCCTGATACACTGAAGAAGATCAGAATGAACTGCCAGTGCGGATACGGTATGGATGAAAGGTATGAGCTTCTGAAAAGCCTCGTTGAATCATCACATTCCCTTGAGGAATTCTGTTCTCATGAAAAGGCAAGAGCTGCTGGCATGTCATATTCTGATGAAGCCATAATGCTTCATTTTCCTTATTGCCCCTGCCCTATGCTTGCTGAGGTAGACCGTCTGGTTACCGACACCTGGTGCCAGTGCACAACCGGATACAGCAAGGTTCTTTTTGAAAAGGCCTTTGGCTGCGAGGTTGATGTAGAGTTGCTCAAAAGCATCAAAATGGGGGATGAAATCTGTCTAATGAAAATAGTTCCCCGGGGTTTTGTCTGGAAACAATAACGAGATAATAATCAATCCAAATACTTCAGACGCAAATCAGTTGCCAGTTCTATCCGGCGGCCTGTAACCGTTGCCCATTTTGTCGTTCCTTTTCCCGAAGGAGCATCTTTTCATTCGCAGCTAAAAGCTTTTAACAAAAAATCAATCAGGTTTTAGTTAATAATTTTATTTGACTCTGATATTCAGTTTGTTTAACTTGTTTTGTATTAAAAAGGGCGAAAATCCTGCAAGGCATTTCCCGGGATGGAATTTTGGTGCCAGGGGTTGCAACTGTAAATGACATGATTTGCTGGCAGAAAAAAGTTTTCAAGTTAGAGCGATCCTTAATTTCAAAAATCATGAAAAATAAAGCTGAAATATTCTGGGATAAGCAGGCAGTAAGATTTGACAACAACCAGAAGAAATTTGAAATTGCATCCAGTGAAATAATTTCCAGAACAAAAGAATATCTGAATCCGGATGATAATGTTCTTGACTTCGGTTGTGCTACAGGCACCAAAACCATGGAACTTGCAGGCGGGGTCAGACATATTCACGGACTGGATATCTCTTCTGAGATGATCAGCCTGGCAATAAAAAAGTTAAATGCAGGCAATGTTAAAAATGCATCCTTCTCTTTCGGTACAATTTTTAAGGATGATCTTGGAAAAGCAACATTCGATAAAATAATTGCATACTCGATAATTCATTTGCTGGATGACAGTGAAAAGGTAATTCTGAGAATTAACGAATTACTGAAACCAGGTGGCTTGTTTATATCTGAAACAGCATGTTTCAGAGACAGAATGAGTTTTGGGACCAGATTGGAATTTGCCTCGTATCGATTAATGAAGCGACTTGGAATCTTTCCATTGCATCTGAATATGTTCACGGCTGCTGATGTTGAACAATTGATAGGCAGTCAGAATTTTAACATCCTGAAGGCTGAAAAATTGTTTTTTAATGGGATGACTATCAGCCTTATTGTTGCAGAAAAAGTTTAATCCTGAAGACACTTTTTTGAGAACTGCCAGATCAGACTTCTGTATTAAGAAAGTATGCATCAAGAGGGTCTCTGTCAACATCCGTATACTATTCTTCCGATGACGTTTGTGCTGTTCTGCTATTATAAAGGGCGAACCCATTTATCTGGCAGTTTTTCGCTGCCGGATGTTGATCCATATGTTCATTCCGTAAAATCTGATTTTCACCTTATTAAGATAAAACCTAAATTTATTTCATTGTTAATTTAAGTAAAATGAAAAGATTACGGTCCTTTTTTGAACAAAGTCCTGTCTTGTCTGCGATAACCCTTACGATTACCTGGTTCATTCTTGTTATGCTTTTTTCCGGCATGGCAACAGGTCTGTTTAATAAAGAATTCGGGGATCCGGTAACCACCCTCATCGGTCACCTGGCTGGAATCATTTTCGTCATCATTCCTTTATGGCAGCTTGGCTGGCTGAAAAATGCAGGCATACTGCAACCATGGAGGCTTCAGGTCTGGCTTATCTCCATTGCAGGAACCATATTTTTTGCACTTGCTTCTCTTTATTCTTTTTTTGGCACCCTGAGGTTTGATTTATCAACCATCACAGACTTTTCAGCCTCCGGTAACATATTGATAGCCGGTATCGCAAACTGCCTTGGTGAAGAAATCCTTTTCAGAGGGGCTTTTCTGTATATTCTTATCCGGAGTTTGGGCAGCATAAGAAGAGGAAGAATCAGAAGTGTGGTCATTACTTCCGGAGTTTTTGCACTGTTTCATCTTTTGCATGTTGCATTCTATGGGCAGTCTCCAGGCTCTGCCCTGATAATGGTTCTTGAAGTATTCATAATTTCAGCCTGGTGGGCATCGATGGTTCTTAAGGGTGGGAGCATATGGCCAGCCTTCCTGGCTCATTTTGTTATCAACATGGTAATTGCACTCCAGTCCACAATTCATACGATAGTTCAACCTGACCTTCAGGTATACTTAAAACTCCTGGCATTCAGTATACCGCTTGGATTAACAGCAATCTGGCTCCTGCTGAAGATACCGGATAAACACCATTTTAACCTGACAAATTGATCCCGGAAAGCGGCACCGAAAATCCTTTCTGTTGGAGCTCCTTCAATTAATACGACAAACTACAAACCAAAAACCAAATCAATGGACAAGACCAAAAACCAGGAACCTCAGCGAGTTGTTGTCAAGGGACATGAATTGAAATGTCCGGTCTGCGACAACCGGCAATTCAGGACTAAAAGAGTCCTCCTGAATACAACAGTCATGACCTTGCTGGATCTTGATTGGGCAAACCGGAATGCCAACTGTTATATCTGTTCAAACTGCTCTCATATTATGTGGTTTACAGATTAACCATGATTACTGTGGAAACGCGGCCCTCACTGGTTATCACCTGATCCGGGCAGCACAAAATCTCAGTTGCAATTTATCCGGATATTTGCTTATTTTAAAGCATATTAAGTTTTACCTCGATGTATGCACTGACAAATCTTAAGGATCGGTTCAAGGCATGGCAAGAAAAGCGTTTCCGGAGATTTCCTGAAATTGTCGTTTGGGATTATTATACCATGAAATCAAAACATGTTTAAAATGAAGAAAATACTGCTTTTTTTGACAATTCTGGCGGTTGCCGCTGGTACCCTGTACTCACAGAATACAATCAAAAGGGAAACAATGGTTTATTCTGTCAAGGAAGGAAAAGAACTGTTGCTTGACAGATATACCTGCGAAAGTCCTGGTCAGGAAGGTAAACGCCCTGTGTTTATTTATGTTCACGGCGGAGGGTTTTCAACGGGAAGCCGCGTAAATGCCTTGCAGATACAGTATTGCAAGCATTTTGCAAAGCAGGGATTTGTTTCGGTGGCAATCAATTATCGTCTGGGAATACCCCAGGGTGTTCAGGCTGACCAGCTTACCATTATGAAAGCAATTTCCCTGGCCTGTGAAGATCTTGCCGATGCCACGGCATTCATTTTAGGCAAGACTGATGAATGGAATATTGACCCGGGGAAAATAGTAATTTCAGGCGGAAGCGCCGGTGCAATAACATGCCTGTGCACAGAATATGATATCTGTTCTGACAGGAATTATACAGGCCGTCTTCCGGAAGGATTCAACTACGCCGGCGTTATATCTCATGCAGGGGCCGTTATTATTCCGGCCGACACTCTTGTCTGGAAGAAGGAACCCTGTCCTGTTCTCCTGATGCACGGGAACAAGGACCAGATGGTTCCGTTCGACAGAGTATTAATCTCAGAAAACCTGTATGCAGGTTCAAATTATTTGCACAAACAATTTGTCGGCATGAAACATCCTCACTGGCTTTATGAAGAAGCCGGTGCAGATCATATTGTCGCGCTGAAACCCCTGCAGTACAATTTTGCTGAGACCGATTCATTTATCGAAAGGTTTGTGATGAATCAGGAAGAGGCTGTAGTTCATACTGTCTGGGAAGATGAAACACCTGATTCCATGCAGGATATGATAAAGGTTGTACCATTGTACATAAACGGATGGGATAAAACCGATGATGAAATTAACCAGTAGAAATGCAATGCATTGTAGAGACGCAATTCATTGCGTCTTTTCCTAATCCCGTAATCCCGCAAAACCATGGAAAAAATGCCCGTATTGTTTCTTGGACATGGCAGCCCCATGAATGCTATTGAGGAAAATGAATTTGTTCAGGGTTTCAGGAATGTCGCCAGGCAAATTCCAAAACCAGGGACTGTTCTATGCATCAGCGCCCATTGGGAAACGAAAGGAACTTTTGTAACAGCGATGCCTTATCCACGCACCATACACGATTTCGGAGGATTTCCTCGGGAACTGTATGAAGTTCAATACCCTGCGCCTGGCAGCCCCGGTCTGGCAAAGGAAATCAAAGCCCTGGTAAAAGCTGCCGAAGTCGGCCTGGACGACAAATGGGGACTCGACCATGGAGCCTGGAGCGTAATCAAACACCTGTATCCCGAAGCCGATGTTCCTGTAATACAGATGAGCCTCGATTATTATCAGACGCCCCGGTATCACTACGAACTTGCCCGGGAACTAAGCCCTCTGAGGGAAAAAGGTGTTTTGATTATAGGAAGCGGGAATATGGTTCACAATCTCGGATTGGTGGACTGGAGACGGATGAATGATCTTTTCGGCTATGACTGGGCAATTGAAGCGAGTGGAAAAATGAAGCAGTATATCCTGAACGACAACCATCAGTCACTTATCAATTACCCGCAGCAAGGTAATGCATTCAAGCTTTCAGTTCCTACAGAAGAACACTACCTGCCATTATTATACACCCTTGCACTTAAAGGCAAAAATGAAAATGTGGATATCTTCAATGACAAACCTGTTGGCGGTTCAATCACAATGACTTGTGTGAAAATCTCGTAAGTCGGTGATCAATAATTCTTAATCAGGCTGACAGCATCCGTCACGACTGTGCTTTATGGCAGATTACCAGGTGGTTAAACGAGCGTTAATGTAACGGTATGAAAAACAAGATAAGCATATATGTAATTGTTGCATTTTCCATTTTCGTAGGTCTCTTGCATTTAATTATTGGCCCTGATTATCAGGGAATATTCAGGAATTTTTTTCGTGGATATTTAATTGACATTCTGTTGCCAATGAATTTGTACCTGTTGATGCAAATAGCGCTTAGAAAGCATATATCAGTCAATAAAGCCCGGATAACAGGTGCAATCGTCCCGTTTGCTTTTGGGACTATGGTGGAAGTTTTCCAGCTTTATGAAATTGAATTTCTTGGAAGGACTTATGACCCCTGGGATATATTAATGTATGCAATCGGAGTTGGATCAGGTATTTTAGCTGATCTGACGATAATCGACTGTCTGGAAAAGCAAAGTGCAGACAATAAATAGTTTCAACTCACAATACGGATTGTTCAGGCATTTGTTTGTCATACTTTTTATCCTGCCCCATCTCTACCCTGTAAATGTTCGATAAGTGAAAGAAATTATTTGAATAGCAATAAATATTTATTGTTTATCAATAAATAACTATTATATTTGCTGCATAATTTAAATATTTCACCATCATGTCAAAAACAGACAATTTTGTTTTTATAGCCCTGCAGGTAATTACCTGGATCATCTTCGTAGGCCTGTGCATTGAAGCCGGAGGCCTTATAACAAATTTTGCCTTCAGTCTCTTTAAGCCTGAAGTTATACAGAATCTTTATCAGAAGCTGGATCTGAGTGAAATGTATGAACGCAGTAAATCGGCTTATTTCATAATGTATGGTTTTCTACTTGTCATAGCGATTCTCAAAGCTGTCCTGTTTTATATTGTCATCATACTGGTTCATAAAATTGATTTGTCAAAACCATTCAACAGCTTTGTCTCCAGAAAAATAACACTGATAAGTTACTACACACTTTCAATCGGAATTCTAATTGTGATAGCCCGGCAGTCGGCGGAATCTCTGCTTCAGCGTGGTTTTGAAACCGATAAACTGGACCAGTTCTGGGGCGACGGTCAGGCATTTATCCTGATGGCGGCTGTAATCTATGTGATTGCAGTAATTTTCAAAAAAGGGATAGACATTCAAAACGAAAACGATTTAACAATTTGAGCTATGGCAATTGTGGTAAATTTGGACGTTGTGATGGCCAGGCGAAAGATTTCTCTCAATGAACTTTCAGATAAAGTCGGACTGACATTGTCCAATCTTTCAATATTGAAGACAGGTAAAGCAAAGGCAATTAGATTCAGCACTCTGGAAGCGATCTGCGATGTACTGGAATGCCAGCCGGGAGATATCCTGGGATATGTCAGGGACGAACATTAAACAATGACACTCTGATACCCTGCGCGCCGGTCTTATATCATGCATGGTTGAAATCCTGTGCCTGCGTTTCGGACGGAACGATTTCGGGTTATAACATTCGCCGCATATTGACGAAAAGTGTCAGCAATATTCTATATATTTAGTGCAGATTCCCTTTACCCGAAGGCGACATAAACAAGCTTAGAATTGAAAAATTTTATGCTCAGAGTGAAAGTTTTGTTATGCAGGATAATATGAGATTGTTCAGAGTCATGATGATCGGTTTATTCCTGATTCAGATTTTCTATTCAGGCTGCGAATTTAAACCCGATGAGATAGATATTACTCAAATTAACCCGCCCGATCAGCAAGGACCTCCAATCATGGTAAGCCTTAATGAAAAAAATGACACTATAAAAATCGGTTGGCCTACAAATTTCACTTACAAAATTACAGGTACCGACAATGAAGTTATTTCGGTAATTGTGACCATTGACGGACAGGAAATTCACCATTATGCCGGAGATTATGAACAGAGCTTTAATTTTATCCTTGATCCTGCCTCTTTAAATGAAGGACATTATCATCTTCACATTGAAATCATGATTGAAACCAGGTCTGGAAGTCTGGCTGATATTTTAGATGCTGAAGGATATCTTTATGAATTGGATTGGCCAGTGATTGTTGACAGAACACCTCCAAGGAAGCTTAATATCATTTCAATTGATTCTTTGGAAAATGGTGTTAAAATAACATGGGAAAAATTTGACCATCCGAGTTTCAGATCTTACAAACTGACAAAAACCTCTTCTGCTTTTTTTGGTACCGACGAATTATTGTTTCAGGATGATCCCAGTCAAAACAGTTTTATTGATACAACCTATCTGGAAGGGATGATCGTAAATTATTATATTGAACTGAACGGGATTTGCTCTAATCTGAATTGTTCCCATGTAAACCAGAAACAGTATTATCAAATTCCCCCGAAACCGGAAATTACATATTTAAGAAATTTTGAGGTTGAAGTGAAATGGGAACCACCCAGCAGGGAAACATTGCTTGACTTTTATTATTTGCACAGAAGTGAAACCACAGTTTCAATTAATGAGGAAGATAGGATTTCTGATCCAGGCATAAGAACAAAAAGCAGTACTGTTTCATTTGGCGCCAGCAACTATTTTGGACTTTTGTATGTACCTAAACTAAGCCATCAGGTCTATCCATCCAATCTTCTCAGAGGAGAAGCTGATTTTATAATGGGTGATGAAATGCCGCTATGCAGATATATCTCATTGATCCGTAATAGTCCGAGTGTTCTCTTTTCAAATAGAGGCAGGCTATATAAATATAACCTTTCGTCAGGTATGCTAACTGACTCTATTGATTTTAGCGCAAATGTGCCAGATTACTTCACCATATCCAGTGCCGGTAACTTATTCGGATATTCTGAGAATGGTAAATTCATTACAAGAACAACCCTTGATTTTTCACAAATAAATATATTGGATAATGAAGAGTTTGCAAATACCTCCGACAACTTACTCAGGTATTCCCTGTCCAATTCAGGTAGGTTATTAACAGTTCTTAAGGATAACACCATATCTGTTTATGACCTTGAAACAGCAAATAGAATTGCTGAAAAGAGATTTGAAAACCTGGGTTGGGTGACTGCAAGAATAAGCCCTGATGGCAATCATATTTTAACTGAGGAATATGATAACACTTACCATATTGTTTACTATGAGATAATAGGTGATCAGATTATTGAGACAGGAAGGGTTGATGATTCAGAACTTTATTTTTTAGCCAACATTAAAGATCCTTTTGGTCCAGACTCAGATATTTATATTATTTATAATGAAAAGGTTGAAATCAGAGATGTATCTGACTTTTCAATTGAAAAAGTAATTCAAATTGCAGGAATAAGTTATATTGATTATCAAACCATGCAGGCTTTCGGCTATGATAGCGGTTTTATTGGCAGCGACCTGACTTATTTATATGATCTTGAAACCGGTGAAGTCATTAAGAACCTTTTGGTCAGATATATGAATATTATCTGTTTCCATAATGACTATTTAATAGCCAATAATGGAAGGAAGTTGAACATGAATTCAATAAACTGAAAGAATGAAATCCATAAAAATAATTCTGACGGTTTTGATGCTTTTGTTTCATCCGGACTTGCTTTTGGCTCAGGTGGTTACAAAAAGTAAATTTTCATTCGGAGTTACTGCAGGGGCAGGCAACTATTCCCAGTCTGATCTGAAAGAGATAAACAGCCTGGTTGCAAATCAGTTGATTTTTGAAACCAGACTGATTGACGACTTCCCTCCTACCTTCTTCTGGGGATTACATTTTGCGTATCAGATAAACCCACGGCTCTATTTTGGCCCGGATTATCAATTCCACACTACCGGATCAAGATTAGGGTATAAAGATTATTCGGGTTCATATTCCTATGATCAGATTCTTTCATGTAATTCTATTGCTGTTAAAGCTGAGAATATCCTTTTCGAAAAAGGAGTGACCTCATTTGGACTTCGCATGTCAGGTGGCATCAATTTGTCAGGATGGAAGATTATTGAAAAGGTGACTATTGGGAAACAAACAGAAACTTCATTGACCAGACTTTTTGCACTAAGGCCTTTCATCTATCCTTCAATAAGAGTAACACATTCATTTACCGGCTTTTTAGAGGTCTCGGTTGCTTCAGGATATAGTATTGACCTTGGAGGAAAGTATCGTATAAAGAACAATGGCGGATCAATATCTGATTATATTGCAAGCTGGAGTGGCCCCAGACTAGAGCTCAATATTGATTATTCATTTTAAAATTTTAAGATGATTTTTGTCTGGTTCGAAGGCAAGTGAGTTCAAAACAAAAATGGCGCCAAGTGGCGCCATTTGGTGATTCCGGGGCGATTCGAACGCCCGACCCACAGCTTAGAAGGCTGTTGCTCTATCCAGCTGAGCTACGGAACCAAAAATATATGTCAAAACAAAGAAAGAACCCCCGACCCATCCCGAAGCTTCGGGATTGCTCTATCCAGCTGAGCTACGGAACCGGTCGGGCACAAAAATACATTATTTTTAAATTATGACAAGCAAAATAATTCATGGCATTTGTCCTTACCTTGAGAAACACTGGCGCGGTGAAAATGTTATGCGAATTCCTTATTGTTTTGGGTAAAATAATTGTCGATTAACAATAATCCATTTATCGTTATTCGATAAAAATTCGTAGGTTTTTCAGGGTAGAGACGCAATGAATTGCGTCTGATGAAAGAGACGCAATGAATTGGGTCTGATGAAAGAGACGCAATGAATTGGGTCTGATGAAAGAGACGCAATGAATTGCATGTGATGAAAGAGACGCAATGAATTGCGTCTCTACATCTGTTGTTTCATGAAATTTACCAGGCCTTTCATGTCGATAATGGCTCTCACCCTGGCCGGCAATGGCTCAAAACGGAAATTTCTTCCTCCGATATTAATATCCCCGGTTTCCAGACTAATATCAATATTATCGCCCTGCCTGTAAGCTTCAACAGCCTCCCGGTGTACAATGAGCAAAAGACCCTGGTTTATCGATGAACGGTAAAATATCCTGTTGACCGACTTTACAAGAACAGCTTTTATCCCAAGATGTGCCAGACCAACTGAAGGATGCTCGCGCGAACTTCCGCAACCGAAGTTCTCTCCGGCAACTATTATGTCGCCCGACCGTACGTTGGCCCTGAACGACGGGTCAAAATCCTCAAATAAATGCGGTATAATAGATGCCGGATCTGAACTCAGCGTGCTGTAGGTATACTTCCCGGGAAACATCTGGTCGGTATTCAGGTTGTCAACATCGGCATAGTTCCAGATAAAACCGGATTTCCGGTTCTCATTCTCTCCAATTGATGAAGTAATGCTCTGCTCTGCCTTAAAAGGAAAGCTTCTGCTGTCGGGATTACTCCGGGGATCAGTTATTACGCCGGTTATGGCTGAAAGGGCTACTGTTGCAGGTGATGCAAGATAAATTGAGGCTTCCTTGTTTCCCATTCTCCCCGGGAAGTTCCTGTTGGCAGTCGAAATTACATTGTGCCCGCTGGCCGGAATCCCCAGTCCCGTACCAAGACATGGTCCGCAGGAGGGCGGAAGTATGCTGGCCCCCGATTCCACCAAAGTTGATGCAATTCCTTCATTGATGGCCTGAATGAATATCTGATCCGAAGCCGGTATCACATTCAGCTGAAAACCTTCCTTGACTTTTCTTCCCCTGAGTAAATCAGCGGCAATACGAAGGTCCTCTATCCTGCCATTGGTGCATGTTCCTATAAGCCCTTCGGAAACCGGTACGCCGGCCACCTCTGCCACCGACTTAACATTATCAACATTATGAGGTGCTGACACTACGGGTACTATCTCATCTATGTCGATGTTGATCTCCCTTGCGTAACGCGCTCCCTCGTCAGCCCATACGCCAGAGGCAATGTCTGCATCAGGTCCAAGATATTCCATAAGTACGGAATCAGCCGGGAATACCGCGTTCTTGGCCCCCATCTCGCTGGCCAGGTTTGCAAGCGTCATCCTCTCTGAAACTGACAGGTTGCCGACACCGTCACCATGATACTCGACCGACATGTAATTAGCTCCGTCGGCCCCGATCATCCCTATTATCCAAAGCGCAAGATCCTTGGCGAATACGCCCTGGCGAAGCCTTCCGGAAAGTGTGATTTTCATGGATTCGGGCACACGGAACCATGTCTCTCCTTTTTTCCATATACCTGCAGATTCAGTTCTGTCGATACCGGCAGCAAATGCATTAAAAGCTCCGGCGGTCGAGGTATGGCTGTCGCTTCCGACTATCAGCATCCCGGGACGTGCATAATATGACATGATCTGATGGCATATACCTCTGCCGGCGTCATGAAAGCGTTTTATGCCCTGGGCTGCCGCTATGTCCCTGATCTCCTGGTACTGGTTTGCCAGCTTCGAATCGGCAGGGGGTGCATTGTGATCAAGAACTATCAGCATCTGCTTTGGATCGGCCACCCTTATCCCTCCCATCTTCTGAAAGGTTTTGTAGATGCTGGCGGTGTTATCGTGGGTGAGTATGATATCGGGACGTCCAAAAACTACTGCTCCCGCAGGGGCGCCAAGTATCTTCTCTGCAAATGTCATTGTCTTCATGGCTTCATAATTGAAAGATTCCTCCTTTTCTGTAAATCTCAAATTGTACCCTGGAGAACGGCACTGAACTGACTACCTTACCAGTGGTAAGATTGGTTATTTCTCCCTTCAGCAGGTCGATCCTGAGCAGATCACCATCCGATACGGCAAGGTTTCCAGTGTTGGAACAGCTAACAACAGGAAAAGCAGCGTTTATGGCATTCCTTTCATAGATGGCCCCGAACGATTCAGCGATCACAGCGTTTACACCAAGAGATATAAAGCAATCCACAGCCTGCTGACGCGAACTGCCGGATCCAAAATTCCTGCCAGTTACAACTATATCACCCGGATTGACTTTTTTCGCAAAATCTTCGAATCCCGGGAGATTATCAAAAGTGTACCTCCCCATTTCACGTATATCCGTTATAGCAAGGTAACGGTTATGAAAGATCATGTCGGTGTCAACATTGTCTTTTATCACCAGCCTTGCCCTGCCTTCTAAAACTTCAGGCCTTTCAGAAAGGGGAGCATCAGGCTTTACAGCATTCTGACCGGAACTTTTTTCCGGAGGAGGAAATTCTGCAGCCTTTGCAGGAATTTTTTCTGGTGTTGTAATGAAACCGGCAACTGCTGAAGCCGCCACAACGGCGGGAGAAGCCAGATATACGCTTCCTTTGCCCTGTTTTCCGGGGAAATTCCTGTTTCCTGTACTTACTGTCACCTCACCCGGACCGTTCTGCCCAACCTGCCCGGCCGCGCATCCGGCACATCCGGCATTTGAAACCAGAGCGCCTGCTTTCTTGAAAATATCAATCAGTCCGGTTTCAAGACATTGTTTCCAGATTGCGTCAGTTGAAGGTACTATCTTAAGTACAACTCCGGGAGCGACTTCTCTGTTTTTCAGAATGCCGGCAGTTGCAATCATATCCTCCATCCTTCCATTAGTGCAACTTCCAATGAATCCGGAATCTATCTTGAGACCGAAAACGTCGTTCACAGAAACAGCATCATGCGGAGCACCCGGCCTCGATACCATCGGAATGAATCCTCCTGCATCGATTTCATATGACTCTGCATATATGGCATCCGGATCGGCATAGACGGGAGTAAACTGTGTCACTGATCTCGCAGAGCAGTAATCGATTATTTCAGAGGATGGAGGGAATAAAATAATTATTGCTCCCATTTCAGTGGCCATCGAAGATATTGTAATTCTTTGATCAAGAGTCATTTTCTCAGCTGTTTCTCCATAGATTTCCACAGAATAACCAAGCAGAGAGTTGGCCCCGAAACGGGCAAGAAGGTTGAGCGCCACGTCCTTGGCGCTTATATCCTTGTCCGGATTGCCTCCAAGTGTTATTTTTACCGATTCCGGCGTCTTAAACCATACCTTCCCCTTGCTCCAGCCTGCCGCAATGTCCATATCGCCCATACCCTGACCGAAAGCGCCAATGGCTCCAAGAATATTGGCATGTGAGTCGGTTGAAACAGCAGTAGCTGAAGGATACACTATCCCCTCGTCGATTATGATATGGGTTCCTATGCCCGAATCGATATCAAATACCTTGATCCCGTTCTTGCGTGCAAACTGCCGGCAAAGGTGCTGGTTAACAGCGTATTTCTGATCAGATCCCGTCGGGTTGCAATCGAATGTGAACCATGTTTTTGCAGGGTCGTCGATTCCAAGTCCGTTGTCGAATATGTTCCTGACAACATTTGCTCCTCCGAAGTCGCGGGCTATCCTGGCATCCAGTTCTATATCCACAATATCGCCCGGCCGCACATCATCCTGTCCGGAATGATTGGCCAGTATCTTTTCTATAATGGTCATTGCCATAGCAAAATGGTATTTAAATAATTAGAGAAGACCCTAATGGGTTTTCCTGAAGCTTGACCTGTAATTGCGGGGAGACAATCCCTCTGCCTTCCTGAAATGTTTGTTGAAATTTGATATGCTCGAGAATCCGCACCTTTCTGCAATGTCGTTGATCTGATCCCCTGTTTCACGAAGCAGATGCCGTGCTTTTTCAATCCTGATCCTGGTAAGATATTCCACAAATCCCTCTCCGGCATTCTTCTTGAAATACCTGCTGAAAGCAAATGGGCTCATCCTGGCAATAGCAGATGCTTCATCAAGGGTAAGCGGACTTGAGTAATTTTGCATGGCCCAGGCAGTCACATCGGTTATTCTTTTGTTGTTCCTTTCATCGAATGACCTTTTATAGGTCTCGCTGCAAAGGATTTTTTTTCTTACCGATGAGCTCATTATCCTGATAACATGGAAGAAGCTTATCATCTTCTCAATTCCCATCGTGTTTAACATATTTACCAGATGGGGTTCTGCCAAGCGTGCGTCATCCTCGGAAAAACGGATTCCATTTTCCGAATCGGCAAGGAGTTTCCTGACCGATTGGAACTCATGCTGGGCAAGAAATGCCTCCCCTATCGACTCAAGTCTGAAGTGGACCATTACCCCTCTTTCCTTTCCAGCTCCTGAGCTATCGTGGTGATACTCCCAACTGTGCGGAAGATTCCCGCCTATAAGAACCAGATCGAAGGAACTAAACATTTCAACACTGTCGCCGACAATCCTTGTACCGGAACTGTCAATGTTCAGCATTATCTCGTACTCCGGATGAAAATGCCAGTATGCATCGGTCGCAGAAACATGCCGGGCAATGAATCCGCCGCTGTCGTCAAGTTTAAGCATTTCAAGTTCAGCAACCATATTCTGCCGATGAAATAGTGGAGGGTATGATCAAATATACGGATTATTTTGTCAATACCTGACGAGGGTTAATCAATTAAAAAAGTCACCTGGCCACAATAAAGTTTGAAAGTGTATAAAAATTTATTTTTTGTTTTGATTATATCGATATTATTAATAAATTTGTTCCAAGCTCATGCTATTGGTAAAAGAGGAGAACAGGGTTGAAAGTGAAAATCATCAGGATTGTATTGCAGACATTGACTTTCACATCTGGAACCTAAGGATTAGCGCCAGCTTACCATGGTTCCGTCCTTTTATCAGACAGTAGACACGGGAA
>Ga0116155_10001556_pt1 | contig 16393 bp, 15 predicted proteins | sample AD_UKC032_MetaG_FD_89890 | JGI IMG/M metagenome (GOLD analysis project Ga0116155, IMG submission 89890) | Active sludge microbial communities of municipal wastewater-treating anaerobic digesters from USA - AD_UKC032_MetaG | ecosystem: Engineered > Bioreactor > Anaerobic > Digestate | place: USA...
ACCACCAAGACGACCAAGAAATCCCATTTCGGCCTACGCCTCATTTTGTCCGCTACGTGCCGCTTGTGGGCCCCGACCACGTGGTGTTGGCCCGTCCGCAGCAAAAACCGCTGGTGGTGCGCGTGGCCCCCAAGGACTACTGGTATGAAGTTGCAGCGTTGCCAACCTCCTATTGGCAGGAGGCCGTGGAGCTGGTTGAGGTGAGCAGCCTCGACGAATTGCCCGACCTCTTGGGTCGCCTCTCGCACACCGCCTACGTGGGCAGCGACCCAGCGGTCGCCGCTAAGCTTGGTATCCCCGCATCAATGGTGGCACCGCGCCCAGTGGTGAAGGCGCTGGATTGGCATCGCGCCAAGAAAACCGCCCACGAAGTGGCGTTGATGGAGATGGCCGTCCAACGCGCCGCCGCCGGTCAGCGCCGCGCCCATGAACTTTTCCTAGAGCGAGCGAGCGAGCGTGAGATTCACTGGGCCTACCTTGAGGCCACAGGCCACCTGGAAAGTGAGATGCCGTTCGGCACCATTGTGGCGTACGACGAAAAGAGCGCGACGTTGCATTACCAAAACAAGCGCGATGAAATCAGCACACCTTTGCACACGTTCATGTTGGATGCTGGTGCGGTGGCCGATGGCTATGCCGCCGATATCACACGCACCTGGTTGTGCCCCACCCCCCCCCCCCTGTTCGAGAATCTCTTGAACGGTTTGGATGCACTCCAGCGCGACCTGGTGGCGATGGTCACCCCCGGTCGCGCCTACCCGGAGATTCACTTTGCGGCACACAAACGCGTGGCAGCGTTGCTTTGTGAAGCCGGGATTTTCACCACCCGCCCTGATGAAGCTTTAGCCCAAGGCCTGACCCGTACGTTCTTACCGCACGGCGTTGGCCATCATCTGGGGATTCAAGTGCATGACGTCGGAGGGCACCAAGCGAACCTGGCCGGTGATAGCCTGCCCCCGCCGCCCGAGCATCGATCGCTGCGTAACACTCGGACGCTTGAGGTTGGTCACGTGGTGACCATTGAGCCCGGGATCTATTTCATCCCGATGTTGCTCGCTGCCCTTAGGGCCAAGCCCGAAGGCAAGACCATTAACTGGCCGTTGGTGGAACGCCTCACACCCAAAGGTGGCATGCGCATCGAGGATGACATTTTGGTGACGATTGCAGGGCCCCGAGATCTGACGCGGCCGCATTTAGCAGGGCCACGCGGGAGCTAAGATTGCAGGGCCCGCAACTCGGGCTCCGACAATTTCAGGTAACTCGGCACAATACCGGAAAGCGAATCCGCCTCGCGCCGACGCAAACGGTGAGCCACATGAAGAATTCCAAACCCCGAGCGTAGCGTCGTGGGCCGCACAACCTCGCTGGAGATCACACCCGTCTGAACCATGTCGGCCACCGCGGAGCCGCACCAGCGCACCGCCTGCTCTTTGGCGGCGTCTGCCGCGGCCGCAGCGAAGCCCGCAGCATGAGTGGCAACATCGGGGAGCACGACGGTCACCTGCCCGTGCCCGTCCACATCGTAGAGCGCGGCAAAGATCTCACCACGACGGGAGGCGACCGCGGTCGCCACAAGCCCTGCGCCACATGAGGCCGCAAGCATCGCCAAACTTGAAGTGCCGTACACCGGTATGCCGAGCCCCAGAGCCAACCCCTTCACGAGCGCAAGCCCAACGCGCAGCCCCGTGAACGACCCCGGACCAATACCAACCACGAGCCCTCTGAGGCTGCTCAACTCGAACCCACTCACAGCGCAAACGTCGGCGAGCGACTTGGCCAAGGCCTCCGAAGGTGTGGCGCTGGCATCCAAAGACAGTTCGCGCACCGGTTCGGCGCCAAAACCCAAACAACAGAAGGAGGCTGCGGTCCCCGAGGTGTCCACGGCCAACACCGGCCCAACCTCACCCAACAACGCCGACAGCTCTGCGACCAGCGGTTCGTGCATGACTAGCCTAAGAAGAAACGACGAATGTCATTGTGGAACACCAACACCATCAAGGCCAACAAGATGGCCAAGCCCACGAGGTTGGCGACCTCGCGGAACTTGAGTGATGGCGGCCGGCGCCGAATGCCTTCGAAGGTGAACATGATCAAATGGCCACCATCCAACACCGGGATCGGCAGCAAGTTGAGCAATCCCAGGTTCACGCTGATCATGGCAAGCCGGGCCAAAAACACGTCCCACCCATCGGCCGCACTGATCGCCGCCAGTTGGAACATCATGATCGGCCCACCCATCTCTTTGAGCGGGATCTTGCGGGTTGCGAGTTTCACCAAACCTTTGGCCACCAACGTGGCTGATTCGACCATGGCTGTGTTGGCGCGCATGAGCGCCTCACCCAAGCCGAGCGTGCGCTCAAATTGGTACTGCCCAAGCGTGCTGATGTCATTGGTGGCGCCAAAAACGTAGCGCGTCTCGACGTTCTTCATCGCGTCCTTCTCTTCACGCGCCAGCAACTTCAATTCGCGGGTAAGCACCTCGCGACCGCGCTGATAAGTAAGGGCGAAGTCGTTGCGAGCGTCGGCACCATCAAAGGCCATGAGGTCGATAAACCAGACGCCAATCGGCCGCTCGACCACCTGCTCGCCTTTTTTCATCATCAAGCGCAACAGGCGATCACCGGCCTGGATCCCCATGGTCGCGGCGGGCGTGTTGGGCTCCACAGCTTTGACCAGGCTTTCCTGGCTCACCAAGCCCGTGTAGCTCCAAGGAGCGTCCGTGTCGGCGGAGCTGAACAAATCAATTTCTAGGCCAGCGGGGGCGGCTTCAGGCACCACGGCAAACGCCAATTCCTGCTCGCCGCGCTTCACGGTGAGCTTTACCGGCTCGCCCGCTTTCAATTTGGCTACCGCCTGGCGCACCTCGTGCCACGCGTTCACTGGAATCTTGCCGACCTTCACAATGAGGTCGCCCGTTTTGAGCCCCACACGCGCGGCAGGACTATCGGTGTCCACAATCCCGAGATAGGCCTTCACGTAGTTGGGCGAAATCCCCACCCGACCGCGCTCTTCGACCTCCTTGAATGGATTGGTCTCTTCATGCACGGCGGGGGTCACGATCACTTGCGACTCATGCCCGTCGCGCTCGTACACCACCGTCAGCGCTTGACCGGGTCGCGTGGCAATGGCTTGCTGCAATGATTCCCAATCCCGCATCGGCGCGCCATCCACGGCGACAATCCGATCGCCGGGACGCAAACCAGCTTCCCAGGCAGGCTCGCCTACCTTCACAGTACCGAGCTTGGTGTCGCCGAAGGTATGGTTGCCAATCCCCAGGCCCACGAACAGCACCCAGGCCAACACGAAGTTGGCGACAGGTCCTGCCAACACCACGGCGGTACGCCGCCACAACGACTTGGACGAAAATGCGCGCGGCAACTCCTCGGGCGCGATCTCTTGGCCAGGCACCTCGCCCAGCATCTTCACGTAGCCGCCTAAAGGCAGCACGCTCACCTTGTACTCGGTCTCACCTCGCCGAAACCCGAACAGGCGCGGACCAAAACCGAATGAGAAGGCCAGCACCTTCACGCCAACGAGCTTGGCCACCGCAAAGTGCCCCAGCTCGTGCACCAACACCAAAGCGCCAATGAAGAGAACAAACCAATGGATGTTCTGCACGACGTACATCATGAAAACCTCGTGCTTAAGCCACCTTGTGCGAAGGTATGCACCCGCGGTGGCTTAGGCCAATAGCGCCGCATAGATGTAGAGCGCTGGCGCCACAAACATCACGGCATCAAAACGATCCAGCACACCGCCGTGCCCAGGGATCAGTGTGCCCGCGTCCTTGGCCCCCACCGACCGCTTCAGCAACGACTCCGACAGGTCACCTAACAAACCCAAGCAGGCTGCCAACACGCCGATGCCCACAGTGTGCCCGATACTCAACTCCATGCGTACGAGAGAACGCACCAGGAAGGCCACCATAATCCCGGCGCTGACACCGCCAACCAGACCCTCCCAGCTCTTGGCAGGCGAAACCTTCGGATAAAGCTTATGTTTTCCGAAATTCTTACCCACAAAATAGGCCCCCGTGTCGGCGCCCCAAGTACAAAACAGGGCCAACAGAGCAAAACCCAACCCCTGCTCAATCTCCCGCAATCGTGACAGGTAGGGAATCAACCCACCCGTATAAGCCGCCCCTAAAAGCACGAACGCCGAGCGCCTCATCGAGGCCTCAATAGGTAACGGTTGTGCCAACACGGCGACAAATAACACCAACACCCCGGCCGGCAGCAGCAATTCGAGGTTCCAGGGCGGCAGCAAGCCCGAAAGGCGTAGCGCCAGCACAGTGGTCAGCAAATAGGCGGTAACCTTCGCATAGCGCTCCCCGGACCCGAGCGTGAGGCTCAAGAACTCCCGCAGCATCAACCAGGCCAACGCCACGCACCCAAACTTGAGAGGTAAACCGCCAAACACCACAAACCCAAGCACGGCGGGGGTGAAGATTAAGGCGGCGATCACCCGTGCCTTCAACACGGCCCCGTTCCCTTCTGTGAGCCCAGCGCCTCCGCATCGGCAGGCAGCTCACCCAGCACGAAATCATCCCCATCGAGCTTCGCGCTCTTCAGTTGCTCGCCGGTGCCACCAAAGCGGCGCTCGCGTGTGCTGTAGTCCCGCAGCGCTTCGGCAAAGTTCTCGCGGCCGAAATCGGGCCAGCGCACCTCGGTGAAATGCAACTCGGCGTAGGCAATCTGCCAAAGCAGAAAGTTGGAGACACGCTTTTCGCCGGACGTGCGAATGACCAGGTCGGGGTCGGGCAACAGCGCTGTGCTCAGCCGCGTTTCGATGGCGGTCTCGTCGATCTTATCGGGATTCAAGCGCTTGTTCTTCACGTCGACAGCCAGGCGCCTCACCGCAGCAATCAGCTCTTCCCGACCGCCGTAGTCGATAGCCAGACACAGCGTCATGCTGCGATTGTCAGCTGTCTCCTCAATGAGATGGGTCAAGGCGTCGCGGGTGGAGCTAGGCAGACGGCCGAGCTCACCGATGGTCGTCAAGCGGATGTCGTTGTTGAGCAGCGTGCCACGTTCGCTCTGGCAGAACTCCTCCAACAGCAGCATCAGCCCGGCTACCTCTTCGGGAGGCCTGCGCCAGTTCTGCACCGAAAACGAATAGAGAGTGAGATACGGAATCTGCAGCTCACGCGCATACGTGGTGATGTCGCGCACCACCTCGGCACCCCTGCGGTGGCCGTCGAGGCGAGGCAAGTTACGTTCGCGTGCCCAACGACCATTGCCATCCATAATGATAGCCACGTGGGTCGGCCGACGCGCTTTGTCTGGAACCCGAGGGGTTATGCTCACGTTACTTCGCCCCTTCATGTCCCGTGGCCGACTCCGGCTCAAGGACAACCTGCATGATAACGGCGCCCACAAACAACACGGCCACGATCACCACGTCCACCATGGGGTACTGACGATAGCCCCCTACGGAAAAGAAACCCTCAGGTGCGCGCACCACGGCGCCAAGGCCCGAGAGCACTGCGGCCACACCAAACGCGGCGCTAAATAGGGCCGGAACAAAGCGCTTCAGCAACAACGCCAGCGCCGTACCAGCAACGGCCGTGCCCGCAAAAGCGATCCAAAACATCGTACTTTGCAGGCCCAACACCGCCACCGCCCCTGCCCCACACCCCGCACAAAAACCAATCACCAGCGCCCCCAGGATGTTGGCCAGCCGCCATGTCACAACCACAGCCAACAAAGAGGTCGACAGCGCCATTGTCCAGTCGGCGACCAGCATCAAACGGGCCAAATAAAGCCCACCGACCCAGGCGCCCGCCGCCACGCCGAGTCGCACGAACATCGGGAAAAACCGCTGCCCCACCAAAAGCATCGCGACGGCCGTCAGCACCAGGAGCAACGCCGCCATGCGCGGCAGCTCCTCAGCCAGCCCGAGCCACGTGATGGGATTGAGCGCCTGTGGGACCACCTTAAACCGAAAGGATCTCTTTTTCCTTGGCCGTCAGCGTCTGCTCGATTTGCTCGATCCCCTTGTCGGTTTCGACCTGCACCTTTTCCAAGCCGCGTTTCAGGTCGTCTTGGGTGATCTCTTTATCCTTCTCAGCTTCTTTCAACATCTCGTTGGCGTCACGCCGATGGTTGCGCATCGCGATTTTGGCTTCTTCACCGCGGTGTTTGGCCTGCTTGACCAGGTCCTTGCGGCGCTCCTCGGTCAACGATGGCACGGGTAAGCGGATGATCTCGCCATCGCTTTGCGGCGTGATGCCGATATCGGTGGCCGAGATCGCCTTCATGATGGCTTGCACGAGCCCCTTGTCCCACGGCCGCACGGTGATGAGCCGAGCGTCGGCGATGGCCAGGTTGGCACACTGCGACAGAGGCGTTGGCGTGCCGTAGTAGTCCACCCGAATCCCATCCAGCATCGCCAGGTTGGCGCGGCCGGTGCGCAGCTTGCCGAGATCAGCTTTAAACGAGTTGAATGCGCCTTCGATATTGCCGCTCAAGTCGGCCAAAACGTCTTCCATCATCCCCATGGTCAAAGCCTTCCTTGTTCGGGGCGCATGCGCCCACACTCTTTGTCAACGTTATGTCGCAACCGGTAACGTGCGCGGCGCCTCGGGGTCGCCCACCAGCGTCCCCAACGGCTCACCGCAAACCACGCGTTCAATATTGCCCGGCTGCACCATGCTGAATACCAGGATCGGCAGGTTGTTGTCGCGGCAAAGCGAGATCGCGGTCGAGTCCATCACTTTTAAGTCGCGCTGCAAGACCTCAAGGTAGCTCAGGCGCTCAAAACGCTTGGCAGTGGGCACCTTTTTCGGGTCGGCATCGTAGACGCCATCTACCTTGGTCGCCTTCATGATGACGTCGGCATGGATTTCCATCGCGCGCAGCGCCGCCGCTGTATCGGTCGTGAAATAGGGGTTACCAGTGCCCCCCGCAAAGATCACGACGCGGCCCTTTTCTAAGTGCCTGACAGCGCGCCGCCGGATGTAGGCCTCGGCCAGCTGCTGCATTTCAATCGCTGATTGCACCCGAGTCGGTACGCCAACCTTCTCCAAAGCCTCCTGCATGGCCAAACCATTCATCACGGTGGCAAGCATACCCATGTAGTCGGCGGTGGCTCGATCCATGCCATGGGCGCTCGCGGCGATGCCTCGGAAGATGTTGCCACCCCCGATAACCAACGCCACCTCCACCTTGAGCGCGTGAACAGCCTTCACTTCGCGCGCGATCTCGTCGAGCACCTGCGGGTTGATGCCGTAGCCGCGGTCGCCTTGTAGGGCCTCACCAGAAAGCTTTAGCAGGATGCGACGATACACCGGTTTCGCCATAGAAACCCCATAGTTACAGTGGGGCGTTGTCTATGGCGGGGCTCCTACGATGTCAACTACGCCGGGTATTTTCCGGTGATAAAGTCGATGAGCTGCCCCAACTCCGCGGCATGGTTGCGAATCACCACCCGGGTGAGGTCCCCAATCGACACCATCCCTACCACGTTGCCATCGGCCACCACTGGCAAGTGACGCAGGCGCCGCTGGGTGACCACCATCATCGCGTCTTCCACGGTGGTTTCGGGCCGCAAGGCCAACACTTCGCGGGTCATCACCTCGGCAACATGGGTGGTTGCGGCACTTAGCCCCATGGCTAACACGCGCCGCACAATATCCCGTTCGGAGAGAATCCCCACTGGGCGCGCCCCATCCAACACCAACAACGCACCGACACCCGCACTGGCAAGTTTCCGCGAAGCATCCAACACCGTGGCCTTGGCATCGATGCCATGCACGACGCTTCCCTTCTCAGCCAGAATTCCTTGTAGATTACCAAACATCGTCACCTCCCTTGAGTCGCGCCGCGAACTCCCGATAGAGCCGCACGCACCTACTCACCCCTACACAATAGGCACTTGCGCGCCACCACGCTGCAAGGTGGCCGTGCCCCCCTGTCCCGGCGTAGAGTCCCCCCATGCTGATTGGGATTACTTGCAATATAGAGGCCCGCATCGATGCTAAACGCGGATGCCCGGCCGATGTTTTCCTAACGCCCCGTGCCTATGCCGACGCCGTGGCTCGCACCGGTGCGACGCCGGTGTTACTACCACCCGTGCCGCCATCGCACATTGAACCCTTGGTGGGACGCCTAGACGCCTTGGTCATTTCGGGAGGCGCTTTTGACGTACCCCCTGCCTACTATCATGAACCGACCCGGCCGCTGTGCGGCCCGCAAAATGACGAACGTAGCCGCTTTGAACGTGCCTTGATCCAGGCCGGCTTAGCCGTAGCGCTACCAATGCTCGGCGTCTGTGGCGGAATGCAAATCTTGAACGTCACGCTCGGGGGGGGGTTGTTCCAGGACCTATCCGAGCGCCCTGGCTCAGGCGAACACCAACAACCTCACGACAAGCGCCAGCCGCAGCACCCGCTCAGGCTCGCTCCCGGTTCTCGGTTAGCCCAAATCGCCGGCAGGACGAACCTCATGGCCAACAGCACCCACCATCAGGCGGTGCGCACGTTAGGGACAGGCTTGCAGGTTTCGGCCACGGCCCCCGACGGCGTGATTGAGGCCATCGAAGCTCCTGGGCCAAACTTCGTGTTGGGCGTGCAATGGCATCCGGAGTCACTTGAGCTGCAGGAGCACCAGGCAATCTATCAGGCGCTCACTAAGGCCGCTCAGACGCGGACGACCCTCACTCGCTAACGCCGCAACCCGGAACGTTCAAATCGAAATTCAATGTACCGTTCGGCGCGGTATCACTAACGGTTACGAACGTCGTAGACCGACCGCAGACATCGTCGGCCCGGGGGCACGGAGGAAAGGGCAGATCGGCCTGCACGTCGAACAACGCCGACACGTAGTAGTCGCCCCCCTTCAGGCCCGTCAACGTGTAGGTGTAAGGGAAGGTCGCATTCAGCACGGTGACATACTGCTCGGGCGTATCGGCCGGGCACTGGGGCATCGCCAGTGTGCTGGCCGCGACCATCAGCGTGCCGGCCAACGAGCCCGTATACGTGACGGTGCCCGACAGGCTCTTCGTAATTGTGGTGTCGCTGTCATCGTCGCTGCCGCATGCCGACAATGCGAGCGCAGAAATCAGAATCAAAGCAGAGGCCAATCGCAACATTCGCACTATCTCCTGGTCAGAGGTTGATTCGCACCCCCATGGGATACGCCGAAAACGACGGCACGTGCAAATAGCGCCTACGCAACACCTGCCCCCGTGGACAATCTTGCGCGGCTGCCGCTCGTCTCCTAAGCTAACAGCGACTGTCACCGAACGGACACCTAACATGAGACCGCAGATCACACGGTGGGGCATAACCCTCTATTTGTTGGTTGGCACTCTTCCTCAAAGCGCGCACGCAGACGAGGGACGTGTTCCGATCTCAATGCAGGCAGCGCTTCTGGCCAAGGTCGTCGCTTATGATCGCAATCTCGACAAACGTGCGGGCGACCACCTGCAGGTGCTACTCATCGGTAAAGAGAACGAACCAAGTTCGGAACGCGACGTCAGCCAAATGCGCGACGCCTTGAAGACATTGCCAACCATAGTGGGCCGACCGTTTGAGGTTGGGACCCTTGAGGGCACCGACCCGACCTCACTCGCAAAGGAGGCGCTGCGCCGCCACGCGCACATTGTTTACTTAGGTTCGGGGTTTACCAGTGCCGACGTCAAAACGTTTAGTGCGGCCGTTTCAGGTGGCGACCTCTTTACCGCGGCAGCCGACCCCAACATGGTCCGTGATGGCATCGTCCTGGGTTTTTCCCTCCAGATGGGCAAGCCCCAGCTGATCGTCAACTCGCAACAAGCCAGCCGTCAAAACGTCGAGCTTGCCGCCGGCGTCCTGCAACTTGCCAAGGTGCTGCCATGATGCCCGTCCCGTTGTTCACAAGCTGGCTATTCCTAACAACTGCGACCGGGGCCGAGGCGACCACCTCACCTGCCGCTGCCGACGACCTGGCCAATATGCTGGACCAGGCCGTCGTCTCGACAGCGTCTAAGAATGGCGAAGACGCGCTCACGGCCCCCGCCACCACCTGGACCGTGACACGCGACGACCTGGAGCGCTACGGCATGAACACGATCGCAGACGCGCTCGGATTCTTGGCGTTAGGCACCCAGGTAGAATCGAGCAGCGACGGCGATGAGGTCGGTGTCCGCGGCGTCTTGGTCAGTGGCGACTACGGCGGTCACATGCTTTTGCTCATTGATGGCCACGCAATCAATGAACAGTGGGATAGCTCGGCCTACTATGATCGGCTGTTGGGGTTGCCCCTCGACAGTATCGATCACATCGAGGTGGTGCTGGGCCCGGGGAGCGTACTCTACGGTTCCAACGCGATGCTGGGCGTCGTTAATATCATCACCCGCGACGGTACCGGCCGGAATGGCGTGCGCCTCATCTTCGACACCGACCCGTTCACCGCGACGCGTAGCGGTATCAGTGTAGACACGAGCACCACGGTGGCCGGCCTCCCCTTCAAGCTTGCCGGTTCGGCCGAGTACTACCATGCCACCGGCCCGGAATTGAGCATGGGCCCTCAAGAGTACGGCGCCGACAGCGTGACCGGTGAGCCTCGACGATTCACCGACGATCCCGTCGGCACCGGCATCTGGGGTGGCACCATCAACGAAGGCCGGCTGTTACGTGTCCCCAGCGCCTACCTCAAAGCGTCGCTCGCGGACGTCACGCTGGCGCTACGTGGCTCGATGGCCCGCATCGGCAATACCTACACCCAGTATGGGAATTTCAACGACCCAGACGTTTGGCAACGGGAAAGGTGGCTCTCAGCCGACCTGAGCTACGACCTGACGTTGACCAAAGCCATCGACGTGGCCGCGCGCCTATACGCCGATGGCTATGAATACCTGCAGCATCTGCCCACCCGTGCAGCTCAGAACTGCCTCGGCGACCAACTGGATGGCTGCACCTACCGCCTGCTTGGGCAAGCGCGCTCGGGCGGCTTAGAGCTGCGCGCCCGGGCCGACTGGTTTGGAACCAACAGCCTCACGACGCTCTTGGGCATCGACAACCGTCTGCGACGCGTCAACGCCCATGAGCACTATCGTGACTTTGCCACGCACGAAACCATCACCACGAGTGACTACACGCGCACGGAAAAAGCCGTAGGCGCATATCTTGAACAGACCGTCGAACCCGTCACGGGTTTGCATGTGAACCTGGGTGCAAGGCTCGATTGGGACGAGCGTTTTGGCCAACACCTGTCGCCCCGGGCCGCCCTCGCACTGGAGCTGTGGGAGCGGGGCGTCGCAAAGCTTATCTACTCAGAGGCCTTCCGGGCCCCGAACGCTTACGAGCGCTACTATGCCGACCCCACCTGGTGGGTCGCCCCCGACAATTTGCAGCCGGAAATCGTCCGTTCCGGTGAGTTGGCCTTTGAACAATCCGTGGGCACCGAGCGGGTGGTGTTGGGAGCGTTCTACAGTCGCTTCACCGATTTGGTACAGGAGAGCTCGCTTTCCACCGACGAGCTGGCGGCTGCGATAGCAGAGCAAACGCTGGTGGAGGGCGTCGAATACGCAGGCCAGTATCGCAACGTGGCCAAGCTCGACAGCTACGGTGTCAATGCCGCCTGGGAGGGCGCAGCGTTTGCACGCCTATTGCGCTACGGCGTGAGCGTCACCTGTGCCAAAAGCGCCATGGAGAATGAGGAGGGTGTCGTGACGCCGCTGGCGGTCGCAGCGCCCTATTTTGGCAACGCCCATGTCTCGTACCGGGTCGCCGAAACTTGGCCCGTATTGGCGTTAGCGGCCCGTGTTGCAGGCCCCAGGCGCGTAGACGCCTCCGACTTCGACCCCTACCCCAAGACGGGTCACCAAGTGATGCTGCGAGCCAGCGTGTCTGGAACCCTGCCAACATTGCTTGAGGGGGCGCTGGGCTATCGGCTGATTGGCCAGTACAACACCTCCACGAAGAGCGCCTACGCCGTGGGCCCGCTCTCGGAGCCATCGGGCACCTACACCGAACAAGAGACGATCCCGCTCGATCGCTATCGCATCACGATCGGGCTCACCTACGACTTCAATCGACCTTAACAAAAAGGGGAGGCTCCTCGCGAAGCCTCCCCACTCTCATCTTCATTATTCTATTTTGGTTTGAGGTGTTGGCTTATGGGATGGGCGTCGGGTTGTTAAGGCACACCTGGAGTTCTTCGGTCACCGTCCAACCGCAAACACCATCGGCCTGCCGCTCACAGCTAGCGCCCGAAAAACAGGCATACTGATCGCGCCAAACACAGGTTGAGTACATCGGCACATCCCCGCACAGCTCGCCGGAGCAGCCGCTGATCACACAATCCGAGACCACGATGCACAGCGACGCATCCACACACTCGCCAAAGCAGCCGTTCACCACGCTCGGTGCCTGGCCTTCGGGGCAGGTCGGCGGAATCATGTCGCACAAGGCGTTCGCCGGATTACAATCCACCTGATAGGTGCACACGCCGCCGATGCAGACGCCGCTGCTGCCGATGCAATCGGTGGCGCCAGTGGGATCGCAATCCACCATGCATTCGGCATCGCTCATGCACTGGATGCTGTTGGGTACACAAATCCCGGCCGCCACAAAGCAGTTGCTGGCGTCGCCCTCGGGCGTGCTACCGCAGTTGCTGTACTGGCACGAGTAGCCTGCGGGGCATTCTTCGTCGGCCATACACTCGAATTGCACCGGTACGCAGTAGCCAACCTCGACATACGGCACACCCGCAGACGGGTCACTGTTCGGATCGGTGGCCGTCGACAGGCTGCAAACGTAGCCTGCGGGGCATTCGGCATCGGAGTAACAAATCGGGTCGCGCTGTACGCAGACGCCTTGACAGTTCGAAGCGTCATCGCAGCCTTGCATATTGGGGTCGCACGACGGCGTGCAGGAATACTCGCACACGGTGCCCGACGGGCAGTCCCAATTGCTCTGGCAGCCGTAATCTTGGGGAACGCAAACACCGTAGGGAGGAGCCATCTCGCCACTCGCGTCGCTGCTGGCGGGAGCACCGTCATAGTAGAACTCGCAAACGTAGCCTGCGGGGCACTCGTCGTTGCTATAGCAACCCGCTTGCACCGGCTCACAGACACCCTTGCAGTCATCTTCGTAGCAGTTACCGGCGGAGTCGCAGGCGCCCATGCAATAGCGGCGGCATTCCATCCCGGCCGGACATTCATTGTTCATCGTACAATCGGTGGCTGCCGGTTGGCAGGTGCCGGTGCAAGGCGGGCAAACACCATCGTCGCGGCACATCGCCGGGCAAATCTCGGCTTGGCAGTAAAAGCCTTCGGGGCATTCGCTGTCGACGCTGCAACCCGAAACGGTTTCGCACTGGCCATTCACGCAACGGGCCGAACCAACACTTGAAACGCAGTCGGCATCGGTTTGACAACCGGCCTCTTCGGGAGTGCAGTTCGAAAACAGGATAGCGCCGTTCACATAGGCGCACACGACGCAGTCGGGCTCTGGCAAGGTCACGAGCACGCAGGCCACGGCAGTGCCGGAGCAACCTTGGTCCACCGTGGTGCCGTCCGCCAGCGTGCAACTCTGGCAGGTGAGGCCAGTGGCGGTGTCGATCGAGATCTCGATGATTTGGCATTCGCCGCTGTAGGGTAGCGTCTGGCACTCACCGCTTTGGTCGCAGTACTCCATGTCGCCGGATGACAGCCGATTAAGCTTGAGCGCTTCGTCAGCTTGGCCGTTCTCCGTGGTTGCGGACTCCTGGCCGCAGGCCAGAAGTCCGGTGGTACACAGTGCTAGCAACAAACCCTTCGATGTATTCCGCATTGCTGTCTCCTCGTCGAGGCAACGTCCCTCGGTGTCAGTTCGATGGCCACTGATGCGAGAACAGTGCCAATCTCAAATCACATAAAATTCAAGGAGTTAAGTGCAGCATCGCTGTCGACCCTGGTAGGCAGTGATGTAGTCTGCAGACCGCACCAGCAGGGCTTGGGGGGCTAAGGCATCTGTGGTTCTGGTGGCTTACGTGGAGCGCGATCCACCGGCATGGGTGGCTCCAACCCGTCCACCTCGGTAGCGTCCGCCGCCTTGCAAATACTGTCGAATAAACGGGTATTTACGACCGTGACCAGGCGCCGGGCCTCGGCGCGTGAGAGACGATGGCGAGGGGTCGGTGCCAAATGCGGTTCCAAGGGGGTTTGGATCGAATCGGTGACCAGCAGTACGCCGCCGGCGCCCATGGCCACGCCTCCCAGGCCCATGCCAAGCGTGAACGCCTCGGGAAGCTGCTGGTTCTGTCCGAACAACACCCAACCCACGCAGGACAACGCCGTACCGACCGCGGCGGTGAGCATACCGATATAGACCCAGGTGCCTCGTGAGCTCATTTCTGCTCGGGTCAGATCAATGGCCGAGTCGTCGCGCGCCAAGAGCGCCAATTGCGCATCGGAGAGTGGCACGTCGTCCCACAGGATTTGCCAAGGATCCACAATCGGCACCGCCGGATCGTTCACCTTGTCGATGGCCAACTGCGGCAGACTCTTCGCCGACGGACAGATACTCTCTCCGGCCCGCGCAGTTTGGGCCACGCTGCCCACAAGCACGGCAACGACGAGTCGCAAAGACATGGGCCAGCTCCTAATCGCGCTCCACGGCGCCATGCGCCTTGGCCACGGCCACCGCATCACCCAGGGAACGAATCTCTTTCAACGCCTCCTCAGGGATTTGCACCCCCAGGCGCTTTTCCATCTCAAGTACGATCTCCAAGGCCTGCATCGAATCGAGTCCGAGGTCCGCAAACAGGTCGGCATCGTCCGAGATTCGGGCGGGGTTATCGAGCTCGCCGATTTCGGCAATCACGTCACGAATCGTGTCACGCAAGCTGCTCATGCCCGGCATCCTAGCGCAGCTGCTGCAGGCTCACAAAGCCGCGAACTGCACCGCACTGGCATACCCCTCGGATGAGACCGCGAGTACGCCCACTGATCGCACGACACCCTTGGCGAGGTGCTGCGCCGCGACCGCCGCGGCCAAGGCACTGCTTGCCCCCAACGCATGCCCATAGTGAGCATCCACCGATACCACCCGCGCCGCGAGCCCCGCACCAGACGTGCCCACGGTAAACAAGAGCTCCGGCACCATGCCTGACGTCTGTTGGACCACCTGCGTCCACGCCCGCATGCCCGCCTGCTCTGGTTGAGATCCGTCAAACTGCTGGGCGGAAGCCACAAGGCGCCCAAAGGCGCCCTGCGCCTCGGCCGAAAACGCAATCACGGCCACCGCCTCTACCAACGGTTGCGTCTGAGGCCACAGCCGCACGTAGCCCCGCCACAGCGCCTCGTTGTAAGCCTCAACACCGCCCGCCACCAAGGCGTCCGCGCGATCGTGCGCAATTTCTTGCGCCGCCAACAGCATCGCGTCTAGCCCAGCGCACGCCAACGAGCCGGTGCTGCCGTTGTAGCCGGTTAGCCCGCGCCGCAATAGCCACCATGACGGTGCGCAGTTGGCCGACGCAAAAGGCACCAACATAGGGTTCACTTGGGCCGGGCCGTGTTGCTGCGCTTCGCGCAAGATCGCCATGACGCTGTTGTATGCCGGGTAGGCCGCTCCGATCACTGCACCAGCGCGCTCGGCAGCCACCTCAGGCCAATCCTTAAGCTCGTGGTCCAATGTCATGGCCAAAAGCAACGCGCTACGATCCACGTGGCGCAACCCCTTGGTGCCAAGCACCGTGGCCGGATCCACCGTAGAACGTTCGCCGCCAGCGAGCGCTGGAACCTGCCGCACAAGTCGCAACCAAACCGCTTCGGCCCCCAGCGTGTTGCCCAACAGCATCGCCAAGCGCCGGAGGTAGACCGCACGCCGCGCCGGTCGCGTCTTTGCCACCGCGTGTCGAGCCAACACCACGACGCCGTTGTTGCCGCCAAACCCAAACGCATTGGAGACCGCCACCTGGGTACTACTTGCCCGTGCTGTCTCACGAATCAGATCCAACCCAATGCTGGGATCCGGCTCCACGAGTCCTGCCGTGGGGGGCAACTTGGCGCGCCCGAGCGCCATCACGGTGATCACCGCCTCCACAGCACTGGCCGCGGCCATCGCATGGCCAGTGGCGCCCTTGGTTGAGCTCACCGGCAACGATTTGGCGTGCGCGCCGAACACCGCGACGATCGCCTTGGCTTCAGCCGGATCGTTGAGCGGCGTTCCCGTGCCATGAGCATTCACGTAACCCACTTCGGCAGGCATGACCCCCGCGTCTGCCAACGCGCGCTGCAGCGCCAGCGTTGCACCCTTTCCGTCCGGATCGGGCGTCACCAAGTGGTAGGCATCGTTGGAAAACCCCAGGCCCAACAGATAGGCCAACACCGGGACACCGCGCCGCCTGGCATCGGCCTCACGCTCCAACACCAAAAACGCCGCCCCCTCGCCAAACAAAATGCCATCCCGCTTGCTGTCAAACGGCCG
>Ga0116155_10001558_pt1 | contig 16335 bp, 9 predicted proteins | sample AD_UKC032_MetaG_FD_89890 | JGI IMG/M metagenome (GOLD analysis project Ga0116155, IMG submission 89890) | Active sludge microbial communities of municipal wastewater-treating anaerobic digesters from USA - AD_UKC032_MetaG | ecosystem: Engineered > Bioreactor > Anaerobic > Digestate | place: USA...
AGCCGGAATATTTTGTAAATACCCATGCATTAAATACCTGTCCGTAAATCCTTAGACTTTCAATATTGAGAACACCAGGCATAATATTCTTAAAGGTATAACCTGCAGAGAGGCTTCTTACTTTCAGATAGTCACCTTTTTCAATATTCTCTGTGATGGGAAATGATGATCCGTTGGAGACATTATCATTTATGATTGGTTTTGGAATATTTGTAATGTCACCAGGTTTTTTCCATGCTTTTTCATAAACTTCAACTGAATTATTCCACCATCTCTGGTCTCTGATACCTGCTTTTGATCCGGAGTAAACGTAGAAACCAAAAGAATATGTAAGATTGAGTGCAACATCGAAGTTCCTGTAATTTAAATTATTATCAAGACCTCCGAAGAATTTTGGCAGAGGAGAAGCCCACGCTACGGCGTCTGTTGCAGTTGCTACCTGCGGTGCCACTGATCCGTCTGATCTGTAGGTCCATTTGTTGGCAGCTTCATGGCTATAAAGAACTTCCTTACCGGCAGCATTGACATATATTCTTCTTCCGGTCTGTGGATCCACACCACGTGTTTCCACTGCCAGAAGCATACCGACAGGTTTTCCGACCACAGTAATGTTTGTCGTTTCAAGACCTCCTGTTGATGCACGTATCTCATTAACCCCAGGCGCCAGTTCTGTGACTTCATTCTTTACGTAGGAAATATTGAAGCTTGTCGTCCAGCTTAGATGTGGTTTGTTAATATTATAACTGGTAAGTGTAAACTCTAGCCCGGTATTATACATTGATCCCACGTTTGCCGGGATTGAGTTGCCGGGTATACCCTTGGATGGTGACTGAGGCACGTTCAGGATAAGGTTATTTACATCATTATAGAAGTAGTTGATATCAGCCTGCAGTCTGTCTTTCAGGATTCCGAAGCTAAGTCCGACATCATACTTGTCGCTTGTCTCCCATTTAAGGTCAGCATTACCTGCCTGTGAGAAAGCAAGTGTTGCATCTTCAGCATACAATCCTGAACCATACAGGAACAAAGAACTGTAATTTCCAATGCCGAACATGTTCCCGACACGTCCATAGCTAAGCTTAAGCCTCATATCGGAAAACAGATTTCCCAGGGAAGAGTTTTCAACGAAATCCTCATTTGATACGTTCCACATAAAAGAGACGCCACCGAAATTACCCCATTTATTATCTTTTGAAAGGCCACTGTATGCATCACGGCGAAAACTTCCTTCAAGGTAATATCTCCTGTCCCAGTTTACATTTGCACGTCCGAAATATGAGGCATAGAAGTTCTCTCCATAACCACCACCCGGTACACCATAACCCGTGGTCCATGCGCCTGCGAAAGTCTCAAAGAAGGGATCAGAAACTTCTGTTTTTGATGCATCCCAGCTTCTCCCGACTGTCCTCTGATATTCAAGTCCTGCAAGCAGTCCTATATTTAATTTTTCCATCAAACTCAGGTTGTAGTTGGCAGTATTGGTCCATGTCCATCTTTTATCCTTACCTGTCCAATTATAAGCATACCCGCCATATCCATAACCATCACCTCCTATAGGTGACCAGAATGTTGTTGTCTCTCTGGCAAGGTTATCCATCCCATAGACCGTTTTAAGCTGTAATCCTTTTACCGGTTCCAGAGTGGCTGAAAGAGTAGCCAGGATCCTGTCAGACTCGGTCGTATGCTTATTAGTTTCCATTATCTGGCCCGGGTTATGATAACCAAGTCCCGCAGGTAGTCCGGTACCCATTCCACCTATTCCACTTCCTGACAGGTTCCATGATCCATCATTGAGTTTCGGAGCAATAATCGGAGGAAGCACAAAAGCCAGACGTGCAGCACCTGCAGTGGCAAATGAAGAACCGGTATTGGGTGATTCGGTATATCCGTTTGTATATGCAATATTTGCACCTAGGCTCAGATATTTATTAACCTTATGGTCAATGTTCATTCTTGCATTCTTTCTGTCATAGAAATTCTTTTTGATCATTCCGTCCTGATCAGTGTAACCAACAGAAAGATAATACGATGTAGTCGGAGATGATCCTGAAATCGTTATTGAATGACTCTGCTGGAAACCCTTCTGATAGACATAATCAGCCCAATTGGTATCAATCGGTTTTCCGTCAGGCCCGTTAACTTTTTTAAGCACTACAGATGAACCGGCATTTGCATATGCAAGATTCTTGTGAGCAATATACTGGTCAGCATTCATCAGATCAAAAAGTCTGTACGGTTCTGTCCAGCCTGCATAACCATCATAGGTTACCTTTGTTTTTGCTCCCGATCCGCGTTTAGTGGTTATAATGATAACACCATTAGCAGCACGTGAACCAAAAAGAGCAGTTGCAGATGCGTCCTTGAGAATCTCCATAGACTGTATATCAGAAGGATTTATATCAGCCAGAGAATTCTGGATTGCAGTACCCCCTATATTACCTGTAAATACGGGAACACCATCAACGACAACCAGTGGATTTGAACTGGATGTTATTGAGTTAAATCCCCTGATACGGATAACAGGAACCTGGTTCAGAACTCCGTTAGGAATGATGGTGGATACACCAGCTGCTTTCCCCGACAAAGCCTGGTCAAAACTTTGCAGGTTCATCTTGGCAATGGATTCACCATCAACTCTTGCTATTGATCCGGTAATTTCACGCTTTTGTTGTGTACCGTAAGCAACCACCACAACCTCATCGACGTTATAAAGGTCCTGCCTCAGAACAATATTGATTGTTGTCCTGCCCTGTACCGGCACTTCCTGGGTAACAAAACCGATAAAGCTGAAAACAAGGGTTTGTGCACCGGTCGGAACTGCCAGGACATATTTTCCGTCGGCACCGGTTATTGCACCGATAGTCGTTCCCTTGACTGTAATGTTAACGCCGGGTAATGGCAAACCGTCCTCTGAGCCGGTCACAGTACCCGAAATCTGCACTGTCTGTGCCATAGCAAGCGCACCTGTTATTAGCACCAGTGTAATAAACATCAGGATTCGTTTCATAAATAAAAGTTTAGGTTAATAGAAATAATCGCGCCACTAATATAGCAATAATTTAAAATGACAAATATCATAGGTTATTATTTTTGATTAATGTGGTCGGTTTATTGCTTAATAATCAAATATTCCCGTAAAATATGTATACACCCTGAACTAAAAATAAGAGGAAAACCTCCGGTAACAAAAATAGAAAAGGCTGTCTTGTATGAGACAGCCTTCTTCAATATTGAGTTGATTTACTTCTTGTTACAATTCGTTTTGTACCATTTTAGGATTGGCATCCATTTCCTGTTTTGGTATAAGGAATACAAAATTCTTGTCTCCTGCTGCAAAATAACCCGCAGCATTCCACAACGATGATGTATGTCCAAGGTTTTCCCTGTTCAGATCAAGGTTCAGACGCTTGAGATCGAAAAACCTGAATCCTTCTCCCCAGAGCTCGCATCTCCTCTGCATGAGGATCTCCTGGATCAGGTCTTCCCCGGTAAGGATACTCTGGACATAGGAAGGATCTCTTTTTGATACAAGATCGAACAATGCTTTCTGTGCATCCACATCCCTTCCACCCTGACGGGCTATTGCTTCCGCCTCAATAAGGTACATCTCTGCAGATCTCATGTACAGGTAATCATTTGTCCAGTTGGACTGACCAGTTGCATCATATCCTCCGTTACCGGTAAACTTCCTGCCAACCCTTGGTTTGCCGGCAATGGTCCGGAATGTTTTCTTACGCTCATCAGTGGCGCTCATAAAATCATACACAGCTGTGCTGGCAAGTTTATGATTTCCAAGAGTTGCATAACCTCCGAAATAAGGATCGATGTGCGAGAAAAACGAAGCATAGCTTGTCTGCTGTTCGGTTATAAGAACTGCTCCCCACATCCACTCTGTATTGTCTGCCTTATTCCAGCCGTAACCGTATTTTGCAGCCGGAACAAGAGCATGACCGGTACGTGAAGCTTTTGCCATTTCTTCAGCAACAGCATATTGCCCGGTGGTCAGCGCTACTCTGGCCCTGATACCCTGGGCGACCCTTAAATTAAGTTCAGACACATTTGCCCGGCTGAATGTTGAGGTCGTGAAAAGTTCAATTGCATCATCAAGATCTTTATTGATCTGGGTATAAACTTCAGCAACTGTTGATCTTGCCTTCCCTTCCTGTGTTGGTTCGGTATAGATCGGTATCCCCGGATGAGTGTTAGTCCCGCTGATATCGTAACGTTGTGCATAAAGCTGAACAAGCTGATAAAAGCTGAAAGCCCTGTAAGCAAGACAATTTCCTTTAATGAACTGCACTTCAGAAGTTTTCAGAGCAGCATCGGAAGCAGCATCGATGTTTGCCAGGATGATATTGGCATTGTCAATAATATCATAATAATATGACCATACCCATTCCAGATTGGCTGAATTGATATTTCTGTGATCGAGATACTGATACCATGCTACAAACCATCCGTAACCACGTTCACTCTGGTAATAGTCCTCACCAAGAAGATCAACGGCCATATCTACCGCTTTCTGACCAAATCTGTCATGAGAGCTATAGAAGGCATAAGTCGACCTGTGTATACCATGAAGAAGAGTATGATTTCCGCCAACTGTTGAAAGAAGGTCCTTCTCTGCAAGACTTGAAGTCGGTACTCTTTCAAGGTAATCTTTTTCACATCCTGCCAGAATAACCAGGAGGATGAATATATTAAGTAATAATAACTTTTTCATATTATGTGGAATTAGAAAGTTAAATTGAGTCCGACACTTACTATTCTGCTCGGCACATATGTAAAGTCAGCAGTTCCTGCAAAAGACTGCTGAGGATCCATCCCCTTGCGTTTACAAAGCAATCCCAGGTTGTCACCTGAAACGAAAACATTTAAAGCAGACATATCAAGTTTCTGTGAAATTGAAACAGGGATCCTGTATGAAAGTGTGACATTCCTCAATGAGAGGTAGCTTGCATCAATAAGGTAACGTGATGAAGCTGCAGTAGCTGCAGTGTAGTTATTTTGGAGACGCGGCACATCAGTTATATCACCCTTTTTCTGCCAGCGGTTAAGAATATCAGATGACCAGTGAGAACCAAAGGCACCTGTATGCATCAATGATGCCCAGTTTGAATCGTAAAAATCGCCTCCCAGAGAATAGGTCACAAGAGCAGAGAGTTCAAATCCTTTAACTGAGATTGTATTTGTTATACCTCCGTACACTTTCGGAATTGAAGAACCAACATAGTAATAACTTGCCGCATTCTGGTCTTTAGTTGTTTCACGTCCGGTTACTTCCCCCTCTTCATCTTTAATGTCTTTGTAGAACAATATGCTGCCATCCTCAGAATCTACACCTGCAAACTCTCTCAGCCAGAAATCATATATTGAGTGTCCTTCGGATAGTTTCTTTGTTCCCGATACAATCTCCTGCGGCTTTCCGTCAGTACCAAGAGGCATTTTTGTTATTTTATTTTTATAGGATGTGGCATTAATTTCCAGATTCCATTTGAGAAGATTCCCCTTAAGAATATCTATTCCAAGGGTAGCTTCAATCCCTTTATTGCTCATTGAACCAATATTCTGCCAGTTTGATGAAATACCGGTCGACTGAGGTAAAGGCACACTGAACAACAGGTTGCTGGAGTTTCGGATAAAATACTCAACTGTTCCGGAAATACGGTCCAGGAAACTAAAATCAAGCCCTACATTGAGATTTGAATTCTTTTCCCATTGGAGTTTTTTGTTTTCTAGCTGTGAATGTAATGCCCCATTATAGTTACCGTTGTTTCTTCCTGAAATTGAGAAAAGACTCTGCCATCCGTAATAAGTACCGATATCATCATTTCCCTGTTCACCGAATGAAGCCTTAAGTTTAAGGTCATTTATCCAGGCCAGGTTTTCCATGAAGCGCTCCTGGGTAATTCTCCATGAACCTCCCAGTGACCAGAAATTACCCCACCTTACATCTGAATAAAATCTCGAAGAACCATCTGTACGGAACGAACCTGAGACATAATATTTGTCAGCGAAATTGTAATCGCCGCGGAAGAGGTATCCTTCAATTGAATACTCGTCGGAAGATGAACTGTTTCCTTCTGCCACAGAAGCAGCAACAAGCTCAGTTGTCGGTATTGTGAAGCCTGTTCTGGTTGCATACACATTCGACCAGGTATATTCATAGTTCTCATGACCGGCCAGCAATGATACCCTGTGGGAACCGAGAGTTTTAGCCCATGTAAGTATTTCATTCATTGTGTAAGAAATGACTTTCCTGTATTCTTTTGTGGAACGTCCCTTTACTGCTTCAGCATCAGCATAAAGATAGTTCTGGTAAATAGTCAGAAAATAGTTGGACAGGTCAGTATTATAAGATACCCTGAATTTAAAATCTTTCAGGAAAGTTATTTCTGTCCCCAGTCTGGCTGAAAAGTTATTCAGAGCAGTTGATCTTTCATCCAGGGGGAGTGTCAGCATCAGGTTTGAATTTGGTGCATACGGACGTGTATGACCGGCCCATTTATAAATACTGGTACCTCCTCCCAGATCAAACATCCTGTCGCCATTGCCGTCGAGTATAATATCACCGTTTGTATCTCTCTGCCATATTGGATATATGGGGCCCATCAACCTTCCGTAGTAGAAGGGATTGGTTGTATAGGTACCTTCTGCAAGGAATCCCTGCAGTTTGGATGTTCCGCCTGAAAGCGCTGCATCCATTTTGAGCCATTTCTTACCTGGGATTCTGCACCAACCCTGCCGGTAAGACGTTTGAAATACGACCACTTAACCATTCCTTCTTCATTTAGGTTGGCAACGGAAGCATAGTATTTACTTTTTTCATTTCCTCCGCTGAGTGAAATGTTATAATCCTGCCTGATCCCGGTACGTGCAAGATTCTCGTTCCAGTCGTCATAGTAAAGCAGTCTTGCATTCGGATTAAGCTTACCGTCCAGACCAACCAGCTGGTCATTAGCCACATTGTAGCTGTTATAACCTCCGAGCTTATTTACAAGTCCGCTGGTAGTATTGCCACTGGCTGTGGCAGCTGCATTTTCCGGAGTGAATTTGCTTGCAATAACAAGAGCATTATACCATCCTTCCCACATAAGTTCATAATAGTCCTTTACATCTACCCTGTCATATTCGGGGACAGCCCTGTTGACAGTTCCGACGGTTGCCCTGAAATTTATTGTCGATTGTCCGGCAGATCCCTTTTTTGTAGTAATAATGATGACTCCATTTGCACCGCGAGCTCCGTATAAAGCTGCCGATGTTGCATCTTTCAGTACAGATATCGATTCAATATCATTTGTATTTATCGAATTCAGAGCTCCGTCATAAGGTGCACCGTCTACAACATATAAGGGAGAGCTCGATGCATTTACCGAGCCGATACCCCTGATCCTGATATTTGCACTGGATCCGGGCTGCCCTATCCCGCCAGTTACCTGTACACCCGCAGCAACTCCTTCAAGAGCCTTGGCTGCCGAAGCTGTCTGTATCTTTACGATCTGGTCGGATTTTACAACTTCAGCAGAGCCTGTATATGCTGTTTTGGTAGCAGTACCATAAGCTATCACCACAACTTCATCGACAGAAACCATACTGGTCTCAAGTACTACATCAATAGTGGTCCTGCCTTCAATCAGGACCTCCTGATTGACCATTCCGATAAACGAAAATACAAGTGTCGTCGCATTCTGCGGAACATTGATCATGTATCTTCCGTCTGTTCCTGTAATGGCACCAATAGTGGTCCCCTTGACCGTAACATTGGCTCCGGGTATCGGTGAACCATCTTCCCGGGCCTTTACAGTCCCGGTAATTTGTCGCGTCTGTGCAATGATAACAGAACCTGTTATCAGCAACAGTGTCATTAACAAGATGATCTTCTTCATAAAAAAGGGTTTAAGTTTTTTTCGCCGTGAATATATTTATAAAAACAACATTCCTGATGTCAATTTAAGGTTTTTTAACTTATTGAATAATCTTTACTACAATCCGATACCGGAATCAACAACCTTCTGGATATAATCATTTTCAGTCTGGGCTTTAGATACTATTGAGGATCCTTTGGAGATCACGGATGTTATGAAATTTTGGTCATTAACACCTGAGGAATTTATTCTGACATTAAGATAAGCGCCATTAATAGCCGCAAGAAGTGCCAGAGAGCCGACTGCTGCATCACTTACCGATGAGGGATTTCCTTTTTCAACCATATTCCTGATCAGATCGAAACCCGAAAATGCAGTCTCCATCACCCTGAGAGGCACAAGTATGGCCTCCTTATAAGCATTCTGAATCGCATCATTTCTGCTTTTTACTTCCTCTTCAGTGCTTTTTGGCATGCGTCTGGCCTGAATGATCATATTATAGGCTTCAGTGTCAGCATCTACAAGGCTGAGAAGCTCATTCTGTATACCTTTTCCTTTAACAGCCCATTCCGAGAACTCCTGCCATCTGTCGTCCCATCCCTTCTTATGGCCCGAAAGATTTGCTACCATTGTTCCAAGCGCTGTACCAAGTGCTCCCATGTAAGCAGATACCGAACCGCCTCCGGGAGCCGGGGATTCTGAGGCCACCGAATTCATGAATCTGCGGAGGCTCATCGCGATGAGCCTCTGCTCTGTTTTGTCACCCATAACATATTCAATTATTTTTTCTTCAGGCCTGAAATGATGTAATTCACTTAATCCCATAGATTTAACTGCAATTTTTATCAGTTCTTCATCAGGTACACCGGATGACCGTTGTTGCTTTTCGAGGAAATATTTTCCGGCATCAAGAAGTGATTTCAATGGAATCAGTCCGACAAGCTCCGATCCCGTTACTCTTATTCCCCTTGCTTCCGCCTTCCTGCAGACCTCATCAAAAGCAATATGAACCGGTGTTACCGGGATATTTGTCAGGTTCATCGAGATCTGTGCTATTCCGTATTCCTCAATATACCATCCGATGGCTTTTACGCTCTTAAGCGTACCCGGAATATTTATTTTTTCACCGTTCTCCTTTATAATATCACGTCCTTTTTCCCTTACATCAAAAGCAATTGCGTTGGCGCGTCTTGTTGATGTGGTATTTAAATTCACATTGAATGCTACAAGGAAATCCCTTGCCCCGACAGCTGTTGCTCCTGATTTCTTGTTAAAAACAGCAGGGCCAAAATCCGGTTTCCATTCCGGGCCGGCAAGCTTCTTTTCCAGACCTTCATATTCACCTGACCTGCAGGCAGCAAGGTTCCTTCGTTCATCCTTAAAAGCCGCATTCTCATAACAAAATACGGGGATACCAAGCTCATTTCCTATCCGTTCTGCCACTTTCCGGGCAATAAGAACAGTTTCTTCCATTGTGATGCCTGACACAGGGATAAAGGGACAAACATCTGTTGCTCCCATCCTTGGATGCTCGCCTTTATGTTTAGACATATCAATCACTTCCGATGCCTTTTTTACCGCCAGGAAAGCAGCTTCTGCAACTGCCTCAGGTTCTCCAACAAACGTTACGACTGTCCTGTTCGTATCCTTTCCCGGATCAACATCCAGCAATTTTACTTTTTCGACAGATTCAATAACATCCGTGATCTGCTTAATTGCTGACATATCTCTTCCTTCGCTGAAATTGGGAACACATTCAATAATTCGTTTTTCCATAAGACCAAGTATCTCTTAAAATCCTGACTTTTGATAGAAATAAGAACATTTGAACAAACGAATTAAGAATGAAGTAGTTCTTACTTCGCTATTCGAATGTTCTTCATTCTTACTTTTGTTTTTCAGAATTATAAATTTTCCCTTGTAATATTATCGTTTCGATGAGGTTACTGCCATACGCGTAGGGCATAAATCCGTACGACGGAATCTCTTTTGTAATGAACACATTAGCTATTTTCCCTCTTGCAATTGAACCATGTGTCTCTGACAATCCCATCGCATAAGCCGAATTTATTGAAACCGCATTTATTACTTCTTCGGGAAGCATTCTGAGCCTGATACATCCCAGCGACATAATCAGTTTCATGTTTCCCGAAGGGGATGAGCCGGGATTATAATCAGATGCCAGGGCCACAGGGAGGCCGGCATCGATCATTTTTCTTGCAGGAGGATCAGGCAATCCCAGGAAAAACGCTGATCCGGGAAGAAGGGTCGGCATGGTTTCAGTACCGGACAGGGCCGCAATCTCTTCTTCTCCGCTGCGCTCAAGATGATCGACTGACAGTGCACGGTGCCTTACTCCGGTTTGCACTCCTCCGGAGAAATCCAGCTCGTTTGCATGAATTTTTGGTATCAGCCCATACTTAAGGCCAGCTGTAAGGATCTGTTCAGTTTCTTCCGTTGTAAAGAATCCTGTATCACAAAAAACATCAATGAAGTCGGCCAGTTTTTCCGATGCAACAACCGGGATCATCTCATTTATGACAAGGTCAATATATTTTTTTCTGTCATTACTGTAATCGGCAGGTATTGCATGGGCTCCAAGGAAAGTCGCCCTGACCTCAACAGGTGATGTTCCCCGTATTCTCCTTATTATACGCAGCATCTTCAGTTCAGCTTCAGTCGACAGCCCATATCCGCTTTTTATTTCTACAGCCCCGGTTCCCTGGCTGATTATCTCCCTTATCCTGACCATAGACTGTTCATACAGGTCATCTTCAGATGTTTCCCGGAGCTTTGCTGCAGAATTCAGTATGCCTCCTCCCCCGGCAGCTATCTCTTCGTATGACAATCCTCTTATCTTATCCGTAAATTCCTGCTCCCTGCTACCGGCATAGACAAGATGGGTATGAGGATCGCAAAATGAAGGAAAGACCATTTTCCCGGTAGCATCGATAACATCGAAATTATTTTCGGATATCTGGTATGCTGCAGGATACTCGTTCATCAATCCGAAGTCACTTATCAGATCATCCTGGATAAAAAGAAATGCATCATTAATAATGCCCAGCTTAGCCATCTCCTTTCCGCAGACTTTTCGCACCGGCTTATCTTCGGCCTGAACAAGACACTTTATATTCTTTATAAGAAGACCCATACAGGTAATCAAAAATTTGAGATATTCGGCAAGAGTTAAGAGTTTGGAGTTTGGAGTTTGGAGTTTGGAGTTTTGCGCATAATTACCCTCCAACCCGGAACTCTGAACCCTTAACTTTCTGACCAAGTTAGTAAATATTATAAAAGAAGTTCAACATTTCAAGTTTTCTTTATCTTTATCGGTGATTACTAAAACCATAGCTTATGAAGAAATATCTTTCGATTCTGCTGATTTCATTATTTGCTGTGGCGTTATCCGCACAGGAAAAGAAAGCAAAAACGGGATGGAAATTTGGAGGTGCACTTCCGGCTGTTACTTATGACTCCAACCTGGGATTCCAGTACGGAGCTCTTGTGGAGTTTTTCAATTACGGTGATCCCAGTGTCTATCCTGAGTTCCTTGACCATACATACACTGAGATATCCCGGTTTACAAAAGGGAGCGGCATTTACAGGATTATGTATGAATCCTTCCATCTGATACCCGGGGTTCATCTGACCAGTGATTTAAGCTATTTGCCTGACCAGGCATATCATTTTTACGGATTCAACGGATATGAAAGTGTTTTCAACAAAGACTGGATGGATGATGAATCGGATGATTACAGGACAGCGATGTTCTACCGTTTTAAAAGGAACCAGTTCAGATTTAAAAATGATTTTGAAGGTAAACTGGCCGGGGAACATTTTAAATGGAATGCAGGATTTGCCTTTCAGGATTTCATTAACAGTTCAGTAGATATCGATAAGCTCAACAAGGGGAAAGATGACAAACTGCCCTCAGTACAGGAAGAGCCCGGTCTGTATGAACGCTATCAGGCACTCGGTCTCATATCAGAAAACGAGGCTGACGGCGGATGGGTAAATACAGTGAAAGCAGGATTATCATGGGATAGTCGCGATAACAGGCCGAATCCGATGAAAGGACTCTGGACGGAGATAGGGATAGAGGTAGCTCCGAAATTCATTGGTAATGACTGGGGATTTTCAAGATTTTATATTACACACCGCCAGTATTTCACGCTTGTACAGGATGATCTTTCCTTTGTTTACAGGCTTGGATACCAGAGCACCCTCTCAGGCGATGTACCTTTCTTTTACCAGTCACAGGTTATCACCTCAATGCTTACCGGAGCAACAAATGAAGGGCTTGGTGGATCAAGCACATTGCGGGGTGTTCTGAAGAACAGAGTAATTGGTGACGGTTTTGTTTATGGCAATTTTGAATTACGCTGGAAACCGATATATTTCAAGCTCTTTAATCAGGATTGCTATCTTGGACTCAATGCTTTTTATGATGTAGGAAAGGTGACAAGGAAGATCGGTCTGCCTGCGGATCTCCGGAATACTTTTGAAGATTTATATCAGGGTGATTTAGTTCAGCCGGAGAATTTTTCTGATTACTTCAACACCGGAGAAGAAAAACTTCATCAGTGTGCAGGTATAAGCATAATGCCTGTAATGAATCAGAATTTCGTAATTGCAGTTGATGTCGGGAAGTCCTTCAGCAAACAGGATGGGAATATAGGATTCTCGATAGGGCTGAATTATTTATTCTAAGGTATTATATCACTGGCACTCCTCAAAGCTCTTCTTATATTGTTCAATTGCTCTGAGGCTCATCCCCATACTTGAGAACCCTCCGTCGTGGTAAAGATTCTGCATTGTTACTTTCCTGGTCAGATCCGAGAAAAGAGCAACACAATAATCTGCACATTCTTCTGCAGTGGCATTTCCAAGGGGAGACATTCTTTCGGAGAAATCGACAAGAGAATCAAAACCATGGATACCGCTTCCTGCAGTTGTAAGAGTTGGCGATTGTGAAATAGTATTTACCCTTACTTTCCTGTCACGGCCATATATATACCCGAAACTTCTGGCAATCGACTCCAGCAGGGCCTTTGCATCGCCCATATCGTTGTATCCTGTAAGTGTTCTTTGTGCAGCAACATAAGATAAAGCCACTACCGATCCCCACTCCCTTATTGCATCAAGCTTGTATGCAGTCTGAAGTATTCTGTGAAAGCTGAGCGCCGAAATATCAAAGGTTTTAAGCATGTTTTCATAGTTGGTCTGCTCGTATGGGATATCTTTCCTTACATTGGGTGACATTCCTATGGAGTGAAGAATAAAATCGAACTGTCCCCCGAAAATCTCCATGCTCCCGGAAATAAGTTTATCAATATCTTCCATTTTTGTGGCATCAGCGGTAATGACATTACTGCCGGTCATTTCTGCCAGTTCATTTATACTTCCCATCCTGACTGCAACAGGTGAATTGGTAAGTACCAGTCTTGCTCCCTGCTGGCAGGTTTTGAGAGCTACCTGCCAGGCTATTGATTTGTCATTGAGTGCACCGAAAATGATGCCCGTTTTGCCTTTTAATAGAGATCCTTCCATAATTAAATCAAGTTGCTGGTTACTTGTTGCCGGTTGCCGGTTACCTTGTGCCGCTTGCCAGTTACCGGGTGCCGCTTGCGGTCGCCGCTTGCCGCTTACCGGTTGCCGGTTGCTGCCTCAAGCAGTTCCTTTGCATTTTTTACAGCTGTTGCCGTCACTTCGCTGCCGCTAAGTAATCTGGCAACTTCCATTACCCTTTCATCGGCAGATAACAATTTAATCCGGGTAATTGTTGAATCACCACTGTCATCTTTATAAACATGAAAATGTCTTGAGCCTCTTGACGCCACCTGTGGAAGGTGTGTAATATTTATTACCTGCATATATTTTCCCATACCAGCAAGTATCTGCCCGACCTTATCTGCCACTTCACCTGACACCCCGGAATCGATCTCATCAAAGATTATAGTGGGCAGATTTGTATTTTTAGACAGAAGTGATTTAAGGCTCAGCATAACCCTTGAAAGTTCACCGCCGGAAGCGGTTTTTGCCAGGTTTTCGGGTTCGATCTGCTTGTTTGCGGAAAAAAGGAAATCGGCATTATCAATACCCGACTGAGTGAGTTCATCAAACTCCGAGAATGAAATGCTAAACCTTGCATTCGGCATTCCCAGCTGTCTGAGAATAGCTGAAATATTCTTCTCAGCTTCATTAATGACGCCCTTTCTTTTTCCTGAAATTGTCTGAGCCATCTTCCTCAGAAGGCCGGTCTCAGTTTTAAGCCGGGATTCCAGGCCTGCCAGTCTTTCGTCGCCTGTTTCAATTGTTTTTACAAGCTGCCTGATCTCCTCCCTTTTATTTATCAGCTCCCCGAGATCCCTGACACGATGTTTCTGAACCAGCGAATAAATTGTATCAAGCCTGGTGTTGACCTGGGACAGGCGTTGAGGATCGGCATTAATTGATCCCGCAAGCTTTTCAATTTCCGAAGCCAGGTCGTTCAGCTCAATATATGAAGATTCTGACCTTTCAAGCAGTTCTTTTCCTCCGGGAAAATATTCCTTTATCCTGTTAAGAATAGTCCTTGCTTCGTTAAGGTACATGAGTATTGAACCTGTTTCAGATGAGAAAAGCTCTGACAAGCCGGTCATCCCGTTTTTAATTTCTTCGGCATGGGATAGCAACTCCTGTTCTTTCTCCAGATCATCCTGCTCTCCTTCGTTGAGCCGTGCTGTATCAAGCTGATTTAACTGAAAACGGTAGTATTCAAGATCAGCCTTGTTCTTTTCTGCATTTTCCCTTACCTCATCATATTCCTTTCTGAGCTGACGGTATTCCCTGAATTTTTCCCTGTATTCAGTTAATAGTTTTCCTGTACCTGCAAATGAATCAATAACATCCAGCTGAAATGAATTGTTGTTCAGCATCAGGGTCTGGTGCTGGGAATGGATATCTATCAGCCTGTCGCCCATCTCCTTAAGGATATTAACTGTAACAGGTGTATCGTTTATGAATGCCCTTGATTTGCCGGCGGGGTTTATTTCCCGTCGTATTATAGCTACAGGCTCATAGTCAAGCTCATTATTTGAAAAAAACTCTTCCAGGTCGTAATTCTCAATTCTGAATGTCCCCTCCACAACACATTTCTCTGATTTTTCAAGAAGAACCGAAGTATCGGCTCTGGATCCGAGTATGAGGGAAAGTGCCCCGAGAAGTATTGTTTTACCCGAACCCGTTTCACCAGTGATGATTGTAAGCCCGTCATCGAAATCAATGTCAAGATCCCTGATGAGTGCATAATTGTGAACATAAAGCTTTATGAGCATAACCGGATTTGGTTAATTGGAAGCAGTTATCTTTTCATATTTTGATTTGTTGGCCGGATCGATCTCTGTCATGATCTGCACAACACGGCTTCTTTCCTCGGGGAAGGATTCCGAAAAAATATTTACCAGTTCTTCGGATTTTGCATCAACCACAACCTGGACAAGGTACATGAAAGGATCAGGTTTGTTCCTGTAGACTTCCTGGATCATCCTGAGGCTTTCCACAATGCTTACCCGGGCTTCGGAAGCTCTTGATTCCAGCCTGTCAAGACCGTTTATATTATAATCATAAAGGAAGCGGCGAACACCGGTATACTGATCGTCCAGGAGGTTCTTGACCAGCCAGTATCTGTTACGGTTTCGTGAACCGTCATAAGGTTTCCAGCCTTGTTCGGGAGCATTCTGGGCATTTGTTACAATTTTTTCTGCCATACGGAAAAATTCAGTTCCTCCCATAGGTGAAAATGTATCATAATCAAAACCCAGGATAATATAAGCATAATATGCCAGCACTGAAACAAGGCTTGACCTGTGGGTATTCGGATCAAATTCCAGAGGCTGGAATTCCACATATCTGAACCTGAAACTATTATCCATGAAATTCAGCATGGTGGAATTATATGTAGTATTGAAAACCGGTCTTCTCAGCTGAACCTGTATTGTCCCGTTAAATTCATCGGCTGAGATCTGTTCATTGATGGTTATCAGCAAGTTACAGTCGATCCGTTCGGCATAGCTGTAAACATGGTTTGTCCACACAGTATTGTTCATGAATTCATAAATATCCCTCTGCATGTTCTCGAAAACCTGGCGGTTAGATCCCTGTATCTTCTGTGCAGAGACCTGAACATTGCAATTCAGTTCCTGGGAAAAAATAAATCCCGGAGCAAATAAGAACAAAACCGTAAAAAAATACCTGGCAGACCTGGTAAATTGCAACATTATCTGATCATTGTTATAATTTTATCAAGAATATCCCTCGCCGCTTCACTTTTTGATTTCAACTCAAATTTATTAATATTATTGTACTTGTCAATAATTGTGATCTTATTGGTATCATAACCGAAACCGGCACCCTTTTCTTTCAATGAATTCAGGACAATAAGATCGAGGTTTTTTCTTTTAAGCTTTTTTTCAGCATTTTCAAGTTC
>Ga0116155_10001572_pt1 | contig 16262 bp, 8 predicted proteins | sample AD_UKC032_MetaG_FD_89890 | JGI IMG/M metagenome (GOLD analysis project Ga0116155, IMG submission 89890) | Active sludge microbial communities of municipal wastewater-treating anaerobic digesters from USA - AD_UKC032_MetaG | ecosystem: Engineered > Bioreactor > Anaerobic > Digestate | place: USA...
AGCGCCCGGCCGGCCAGCTGGTGGGCGCGCGCGTTGGCGGGGTTCAGCAGCATGGCCCGCTCGAGGTGGCGCACCGCGAGCTGCACCTGGGGCGGCCTGGCCCGGAGCGCGGCCCGGCCCAGCACCAGGTGGGGCAGGTAGTCGGCCGGGTAGCTGTCCAGCAGCTCGCAGGTCGCCTGGCCGAGCGGGCTCGGGTCGCAGGGCTCGGCCGGGGCCGCGTCCTGGAGCGCCGTGACCGCCAGCGTGGCGGGCTCGAGCGCGTGCGCGCCCGCCTGCCAGGTGCCGAGGACGAGCAGGGCGAGCGCGAGCCCGGCCAGCCCCCAGGCGAGCCTCCGCCCGAGCCGCGGGCGGGTCTCCCACTCGAAGGGCGGGCCGGCGTGGCTGAAGGGGCTGGCGGTCAGCACCCCCAGCACCAGCACGCAGGGCATCATCACCCCGGCGATCTCCAGGCTGAAGTCGGCGCTGTTCTGTAGAAAAACCCCGAACACCCCGGCCAGGGCGCCGGCCATGCTGAACGAGGTGCGCGCCCGCCGGAGCGCCAGCGCGAACACCCCCAGGAGCCCGAGCAGCCACAGCGCGCCCAGCACCGGTCCCCACTCCACCCCGGCCTGCACCGCCAGGTTCTCCGGGTGGGTGAAGGTGTGGGTGGCCGTGACCTCGTTGACCATGGGGAAGGCGGTGGCGAAGGCCCCGCGCCCGATCCCCAGCGCGGGGAAGTCCCGGAGCAGCGGCAGGGCCGAGCCCCACACCCGCACCTTGACCTCCGCCCGCAGCCCCTCCAGGTCGCCCAGCGTGCGCAGCTCCCTCATGATGGTGTCGTAGGCCAGGTAGCCGGCGATGAGCAGCACCAGCGCGGCCAGCCCCTGGGCCAGCGCCACGCGCTTGAGCTTCCGCGACTGCCGGAGCGCCCCGTGCGCCATCAGGAACAGCATGGCCGTGCCGAAGGCCACCATGCCGCCCCGCGAGAGCGTCATGAACACGCCCACCCCGGCCACCACCCCCATGAAGCCGTACAGCGCCCGGTCCGGGCGCTCCCGGGCCGAGAGCGCCAGCCCGAGCGCCACCGGGGCGGTCAGGCACAAGAGCCCGGCCAGGTGGTTGGGGTTGACGAAGGTGGAGAAGAAGAAGGTGCCTGGGCCGATGGGGTAGAGCCCCAGGATGGTCTCGGCCGCGAACAGCTTGTGGACGAAGCCGGTCAGCGCCACCAGGAAGCCCGACCAGGCCACGGCCTTCAGCAGCCTGCGGGCCCGGGTGCGGTCCTGGTAGTAGTTCACCGCGGTCAGGAGCGCCAGCGCGTAGGCCAGGTACTTCATCACCTCGAGCCAGGTCGCGGGCGGGGCCAGGCTGGCGGGCCGCCAGGCGCCGAGCAGCGGGGTGCCCTCCAGCACGCGCGCGGTGAGCTCGGCCGCGCCGGGGCTCAGGAGCCCGAGCAGCGCCCGGGGCAGGGGCAGGACCTGGAGCAGGCAGGCGCCGGCGGCCGCGAGCAGCAGCACCCCCAGCGGGAACATCCGGATCCGGTGGCCCTGGCGGCGGGTGGCCCACAGGAGCCCCACGAAGCCCGCGCAGGCGAGCGCCAGCAGGGCGGCGACCGACGGGAGGTGCACCGCGCCGAGCGCGAGCGGGGACAGCGCCAGCAGGTAGGTGCTCACCTCCACCGTGACCGAGGTGTGGACCTGGACGGGCGCGGCCCCGGCCGGGCTCTCCCCGGCGGGACGGGCCTCCTCGGCGTGCTTGCGCTTGCGGTACGGCAACTGACCGATGCCTCCTGCGGCAGCTTGCCAGGAACCGCTCTGATAGTAAAGGAATCGAGGGCTTGCGGGCAAGGGCGGGGCGCGGGATGATGACCGCCTCCAGGGAACTCGGGCCGCGCCGCGGGTATGACAGGGGTGAGGGACGCATGGCAGAACCCGATCGAAGCGACGAGGAGCTGATGATGGACTACCGCGACACCCGCGAGCCCGAGTCCATGGTGGCGCTCTTCCAGCGCTACCGCAGGCCGCTCTACCGCTACCTGGCCCGGCGCACGGGCTCCTCGGCCCGGGCCGAGGACCTGGCCCAGGAGGTGTTCGCCGCCTTGATGGACGGGGCGGACCGCTACCAGCCCTCGGGCTCGTTCAAGTCCTACCTGTACCGCATCGCCTCGAACCTGTCGGCCAAGGAGTGGCGCACCTACAAGCGCGGGGTGGCGCTCGACGGCGAGCCCGGGACCGCGCCGCCCGAGGCCGAGGGCGCGCTCGACCGGCGCAGCGCGGCCGAGGCCATCCGCGCGGCGCTGGACGGGCTGGAGGAGGAGCAGCGGGAGCCGATCCTGCTGCGGGAGTACGAGGGGCTGTCCTACGCCGAGATCGCCGAGGTGCTGGGGGTGCCGACCGGGACCATCAAGAGCCGCATCGCCCGGGGCAAGCTGGCGCTCCGCCAGAGCCTGCTCCTCAGCGCGCCCGCGCTGGCGGCCGGGTGAGGCCCGGGTGAGGCCCGGGTGAGGCTATGAGGACAAGGAGCCGGTCATGAGCGAGCAAATCAAGCCCTGCGACGCCTTCGCCGAGGACCTGGTGGCCCTGGTGGACGGGGAGCTCGAGGCCGAGCGGCGGGCCGAGCTGGAGGCCCACCTGAGCGGCTGCCCGGCCTGCCAGGCCGTGGTGGCGGAGCTCCGCCAGCTCGGGGAGCGCATGCAGGCCTGGCGGCCCGAGGAGCCGCGCACCGCCTGGGAGCGCGAGGCGGCCGAGCGGGTGCGGGCCGAGGCCGAGCGGCGGAAGCTCGCGCGCGCCGAGCGCCGGCGGGGCCAGGGGGGCGTGTGGGGCTGGATCGGGCGGCCGGCCTTCGCCCTGGCCGCGGCCAGCTGCCTGCTCTTGCTGGTCGCCGGGGCGGTCTTCAGCGATCCGATCCGCCGGCTGTTCGGCACCAACGCCAACGCCCTGGCCGGGCGCGAGGACGCGCGCCCGCCCAAGAAGCTGCACGGCCACCGCGCCATGAAGGACTTCGCCGAGGTCGGACGCGACTTCCCCGGCGGCCCGCGGAGCTTCGCGCCGCCGGCCGACGCGCCCGCGCGCCAGGGCTGGGACGCCGGGCCCGTCTGGCACGACCCGCCCTCGCTCGGTGGCATGCCCGTGCAGCCCGAGCCCCTGGTCGGCGTGAGGGCCGGCATCGAGCGCCTCCCCGGGCCCGAAGCGCTGGACCGCGCCGCCCTCCCGGACCCGGTCGCGCCGCCCCCGGAGGCCAGGGCCAACCCGAACGCCTACTACGACTCCGGCTACCAGCCGGGCGCGGGCGACCGGGAGCGGGTGGAGAAGCTGATCGCCGCGGGCGTGCTGGTGGACGGCAAGCAGCTCAAGCTCGGCACCTTCACCCGCAGCTACCACCAGACCCTGGCGGTCCCGGGCCGCACCGCGCTCGGGCTCGAGGCCCTGCTCGACCAGGCCCGGCTGCCCCCGGAGGGCGGCGAGGTGTTCCTGCAGGTGGCCATCCAGGGCCAGAAGCGCGAGACCGGCCGGCGGCCCCCGCTGCACGTGGCCCTGGTGATCGACCGCTCGGGCTCCATGGGCGAGGGGGACCGGGGCGCCACCAAGCTCCAGTCGGCCCAGCGCGCCGCGCTGCGCTTCGTGGACGGGCTGCGCGAGGACGACGTGCTGACGGTGGTGTCCTACGACCACGAGGTCGAGGTGCTGTCCTCCGCCTCGGGCGCGAGCCGCTCCACGCTGCGGCGCTTCATCCGGGACCTGTACCCGCGCGGCAACACGAACATCCACGACGCCCTCGACCGGGCCTACCGCGAGCTCGCGCGCCAGTCCCGGCCCGAGCTGGTGAACGCGGTCATCCTGCTCTCCGACGGGCTGCCCACGGCCGGGCCGATCGAGCCCGCGCCCATCGTGGCGCTCTCCCGGGTGGCCGCGGACAACCACATCACCACCACCACGGTGGGGGTGGGGCTGGACTACAACGACCAGCTCATGATGGATCTGGCCCGCCGCGGCCAGGGCCACTACCACTTCGTCAAGGACGCCGCCTCCATCGAGCCGATCTTCGAGACCGAGCTCGAGTCGCTGGACCGGGTGGTGGCGCGCGCGCTCCGGCTGCGCATCGTGCTCGCGGACGGCGTGGTGCTGAAGCGGGTGCTGGGCTCCAAGGAGCTCGGCGCGGGCGAGGTGGCCGAGGCGCGCCGGGAGGAGACCGACCTCGACCGCCGCCTGGAGCAGGAGCTCGGCATCAAGACGGACCGGGCCCGGGACGACGAGGGCGGGGTCAAGATGCTGATCCCCTACTTCTTCGGGGGGGACTCGCACGTGGTCATGCTGCAGCTCTGGGTGCCGCCCGGCGCCCAGCGCAAGCGGGTGGCCGAGGTGACCCTGAAGTACAAGGATCTGCTGTACGCCCGGAACGGGGCCGACGAGCGCGAGGTGGTGGTGGGCTACAGCGCCAGCCCGGACGAGGTGGTGGCCTCCATCTCCCGGCCGGTCAAGAAGAACCTGCTCGGCTTCCGGGCCGGCGAGGCGCTGCTCACGGCCTCGGAGCTGGTCGGCCGCGGGGACGCCCGCCGCGCGGCCCGCATGCTCGAGGAGCAGGCGGAGATCTTCAGCCGGGCCGCCGAGGCCTGGGGCGACGAGGAGCTCAGGCGCGACGGGCTGCTGCTCGGCGAGTACCGCGGGCTGCTCCGCAGCCTCGAGGACCCGGCGCTCGCCGGCGCCGAGGAGCTGCGCGCCTACCTGGCCAAGACCCTGTCCCACTCCGGGTACAAGCTGGTGCAGTGACCTCCGGTAGGGGCGGAGCCAGGTCTCCGCCCCTGCACCGGCGCGCCTCGCATGGCCGTGGTCGCGGTTGGGGGCGGACACGCGGGTCCGCCCCTACGATCTTCGGGTGAAACTGTGTTTGCTGTTGACACCTCCCTCCACGGGCGGAATCCTGCCCGGCATGGACCTCGCCCAGGAGCTCAACCCGGAGCAGCTCGAGGCCGCGCGGCACGGGCGCGGGCCGCTCTTGATCCTGGCCGGGGCCGGCTCGGGCAAGACGCGCGTCCTCACCTACCGCATCGCCCGGCTCCTGGGCGAGGAGCGCGTGCCGGCCTGGAGCGTGCTGGCGGTCACCTTCACCAACAAGGCCGCGGGCGAGATGCGTGAGCGCGTGGCCCGGCTGACCGGGGCCGGGGGGCGGGACGGCCCGTGGGTGCTCACCTTCCACGCCTTCGGGGCGCGCGTGCTCCGGCGCCACGCCGAGCTGCTCGGCTGGAACCGGGACTTCGTCATCTACGACGAGGACGACGTGAAGCGGCTGGGGCGGCGGCTGCTCGACGAGCTCGACCTCGACCCCGAGCGCTACAAGGTGGAGAAGGTCCTGGCCGCGGTGGAGCGGGCCAAGCGCTCGCTGAAGGGCCACGAGCACCGCGGGCTGGAGGGGCCGCTCAAGGCCTTCTACGGGCGCTACCAGGAGCACCTGCGGCGGGCCAACGCCTTCGACTTCTCCGACCTCATCTACCAGCCGAACCGCCTGTTCGACCGCCACCCGGAGGTCCTGGAGGAGCACCGCCGCCGCTTCCGCCACGTGCTGGTGGACGAGTTCCAGGACACCGATGCGGCCCAGTACCGGATCCTGAAGCTGCTCTGCCCGCCGGCCGAGCGGCCCAACCTGTGCGTGGTGGGCGACGACGACCAGTCCATCTACGGCTGGCGCGGGGCCCACGTGCAGAACATCCTGGGCTTCGCGCACGACTTCCCCGGCTGCAAGGTGGTCAAGCTGGAGCAGAACTACCGCTCCACCGGCCGCATCCTGGAGGCGGCCCACGCCGTGGTGGCCCGCATCCCGCGCCGCCACCCCAAGAAGCTGTGGACCGAGGCCCCGGCCGGCGAGCCGCCCTGCCTGCGCGCCCTGGAGGACGAGCGCGAGGAGGCCGAGCTGGTGGTGCTCGCGGTGCGGGAGGGCCGGGACGAGGGCGTGCCGCTCGCGGAGGCGGCCGTCTTCTACCGCACCAACGCCCAGAGCCGGGCCCTGGAGGAGGCGCTGCGGCGCTGGGCCGTGCCCTACCGCGTGGTGGGCGGGACGCGCTTCTTCGACCGCCTGGAGATCCGCGATCTCATGGCCTACCTGCGCCTGCTGTCCAACCCCCAGAGCGACATCGATCTGCTGCGGGCGCTGAACACCCCGGCCCGCGGGCTGGGCGAGCGCACCCGCGAGCGGCTGGCCGCGCAGGCCACCCGGCTGGGGTGCAGCCTGTGGGACGCGCTGCAGCCGGAGCGGCTGCCGGACGAGGTGCGCAAGGCCGAGGCCGAGCGGCTGCTCGGCTTCCGCGCCCTGGTGGAGGGGCTGCGGCGCGAGGCCGAGGGGCGCCCCGCCTCCGAGGTGGTGCGGCTGGCCATCGACCGCTCGGGCTACGGCGAGGCGCTCTCCCGCCAGGCCACCGAGGAGGCCCAGGGGCGGCTGGAGAACCTGGAGGAGCTGGTCAGCGCCGCGGCCGACTTCGCGGGCGAGGAGGGGGACGAGGGGCTGCCGGCCTTCCTCGAGCACGTGGCGCTGCTGACCGACGTGGACGAGCTGGGCGAGGACGCCGACGCGCTGACCCTCATGACGCTGCACGCGGCCAAGGGCCTGGAGTTCGACCACGTGTTCATGGTGGGCATGGAGGACGGCCTCCTGCCCCACCGCCGCTCGCTGGTCGCGGACGAGGAGCGGGAGCTGGGGCTGCAGGAGCCGGAGGACGACCGCGCCGCGGGGCTCAGCCTGGAGGAGGAGCGCCGGCTGTGCTACGTCGGCATGACCCGGGCCCGCAAGCGCCTGTGGCTCACCTGGGCGCGCTCGCGCACCATCTTCGGCCGCACCGAGCTCCACCCGCCCTCCCGCTTCCTGGCGGACGTGGCCGGCTACGACGAGGCCCGGGCGGGCGCGGGGGCCGCGGCCGGCCGGGGCGAGCTCGTGGATCTGACCGACTACGACCTGGACGACGAGGACGAGGTCTTCGACGGGGACCGGTTCCCGGGCCAGGTCAGCCCGGCCGCGGATGGGGACTCGGTGGTGGACTACGGCGAGGACTTCGACCAGACCGGGGAGGCCCGGCGCCGGTCGGCCGAGGGACCGGAGGGCTGGATCGGCCGGAGCGTGGAGCACGCGTCCTTCGGGCGCGGGCGGGTGCTCGGCGCGGCCCCTGTCTCCCAAGGTCTCAAGCTCATTGTGGAATTCGCGACGGTCGGCAAGAAGACGGTGCTGGCGTCCTTCGTGCGCCGGGCGAGGTAGGCCGGCCCTCGCCGGTTCCTTGCCCGTGCCCGATAGGTCTGATATCGTCTCGCGTTGCAGAGATCCGGGCAGCGCGATCGCCGCCCGGGACCGAGGTTCGCGGGATGAAGGCTACCTGCCCGAAGTGCTCGATCGTGTACAAGGTCGCCGACGAGAAGATCCCGGCGGGCGGGGCGCAGATCAAGTGCCCCAAGTGCGCGACCGTGTTCGTGGTCAACCGCGAGGCGCCCTCGGTGCCGCCGGCCCCTCCGCCGGTTTGCCCGGCCCCTGCGCCGGCCCTGAAACCGCCGACGCCGGCCGCGCTGAAGCTGCCTCCGCCACCTCCCTTGCCCATGGTGAGCGCGCCTCCGAAGCCCGTGGGGTCCACGCCTCCGCAACCGGGGACGTCGCCCCCGGAGGACCGGGGACTGCAAAGTTCGCCGCCCAGGGCGGCGGCGAATTTGCCGCCCCCGAAGCCGGCGGTGACGGCGCCCCCGAAGCCGGTGGTGACCGCGAGCTTGCCTCCTCCTCAGGACCCGGCGTCGTCGGGCCCGCACACGCAGGCGACCCCGATCGACGACCTGACCGCGCTGTTCGGCGACCTGGCCTCGGAGATCCCGGATCTGCCGCCGGCACCCGGTCCTGCGGGCGCGGCGGCCCCTCCGCCCCCTGCGTTCCAGCCGCCGGCGCCCCAGCCCGCCGCCCCCGAGTCGGCGCCCATCGACCCGGAGCTGGCCCCGAACATGGCCGCGCTGACCGGCGAGGCCGTGGTGCAGGCGCTGCGGGACGAGGTGCGCGCGAGCGACGGGGTGCGGGAGCAGGCCCGGGGCCGCTCGGCCATCCGCGCCCAGACCGGCTCTCCCAAGGCCGACTTCCTCGAGAGCTTCAAGGTGCGCACCGCCCGCGGGCTGACCTACGATTTCCCCAACGCGGCCGCCCTCGAGCGCTGGCTGGCCTACCGGGACGACGTGGCGGGCTGCGAGGTGTCGCTGCCCGGCCAGGACTTCGTGCCGGCCATCACCTTCCTGGAGGCGGCCAAGGCCCGGGCCACCGCGGCGCCGCCCGCGGCCCCGGCCCCGGTGGAGGTGCAGCCCTCCGAGCCGCTCAAGGGCATCGGCGAGCGCGCGCCGCTGCCCCGCGTCCAGCGCCGGGAGCTGTCCCAGGCGCCGCTGCGGGCCCAGGCCGGGCCGGCGGCCTGGTCGTTCCTGGCCCTGAGCACCCTCGCGCTGCTGGCGGGGCTGGCGGCCACCACGACGCGCTACGGCTGGCTGGATCTGAGCGGCGTGCTGCCGCTCGAGCAGCTGGGCATCGTGCCGCCCGAGCGGCTGACGCCCCGGCCGGTCGCGGACAGCGGGTTGCCGGGCCTGCCGCCCCCCGCGGATCCGGACAAGGCGCACGGCCAGGCCCTGCAGGCGGCGCGCGAGGCCATGGCGCAGAAGCGCTTCTCGCGCGCGGCCATGGAGTTCAACCGGGCCCTCGCGGTCCGGCCGGGCTCCCCGGAGGCGCTGGACGGCCTGGCCAGGGCCTACCAGGCGCTGGGCGACGCGGAGCGGGCCCGGTCGGTGCAGAAGAAGGCGCAGGACATCACCCACCGCTGAGAGGCGAGAGGGATCCCATGGACATCAAGTGCGAGCGGTGCGGCACGGAGTACGAGTTCGACGACAGCCGCGTGAGCGAGGAGGGCGTGACCGTCAAGTGCAGCACCTGCGGCCACCTCTTCAAGATCCGCAAGAAGTCGTTCGTGCTCACCGAGCCCGTGCCCCAGGACGACGGCGGCGCGGCCGACGGGGGCAAGAACTGGATGGTGCGCCGCCGGGACGGGACCGTGCTGAGCTTCAAGGAGCTGACCACCCTGCAGAAGTGGATCGTCGAGCGCCGGGTGTCGCGCGAGGACGAGATCTCCAAGAGCGGTGAGACCTGGAAGCGGCTGGGTGGCATCGCGGAGCTGGCCTCGTTCTTCCAGGTGGTGGATCAGGCCATGGCCGCGACCCAGCCGCTCCTGCCGGCCATCAGCCTGCCTCCCGTGCCCAGCCTCCCGCCGCAGTCGCAGCCGGTGCTGCCCGCGGTGTCGTACCCGCCGCCGTCGCAGCCGGTGCTGCCCGGTATGCAGGGCATGGTGTCGCAGGGCATGGTGTCGCAGCCCATGGCCCCGGCCGTGAGCTACCCGCCGCAGTCGCAGCCGGTCATGCCGGCCGTCCAGCCGCCGCCCCCGGCCGTGAGCTACCCGCCGCCGTCCCAGCCGGCGCTGCCCGTCCCGGCCGGCCGCCAGGAGCCCGACGCCTGGGGCGCGGAGGCGGGCGCGGCCGCGCCGGACGACGACGTGGTGGAGAAGTGGAAGCGGCGGGGGCGGCGCAAGTGGTTCTTCATCGTGCCCGTCCTGCTGCTCGCGCTCGGCGTGGGCGCGTTCTACCTGGCGGCCCCGGAGCAGTTCATGGGGCTGGTGCACAGGGTGCTGGGCAAGGCGGACGAGCTGCCGGCCCTGGCCCAGGCCCAGTACCAGTCCGGCCTGCAGGCCTTCCTGAAGGACACCGAGGCAGGCTACGCGGCCGCGGCCACCGAGCTCGACAGCGCCATCAAGGAGGCCAAGGGCAAGTTCCCGGCCGCCATGGCGCTGCTGGCCGAGGTCCAGGCCACCCGCGCCGACCGGCTGGCCGAGCGCATCCAGGCCGCCGAGGCCGCGGTGAAGGTGCTCGAGGACAAGGAGAGGTCCCTCGCGCCGGCCGACGGCAAGGAGCCGGACGCGGCCCTGAAGACCCAGATCGCCGAGGCGCACAACGCCAAGGTCGAGGGGCAGAAAGAGCTGCAGCGCCTCCAGGCCGAGGCGCAGAAGGCGATGGAGGAGGCCAAGCGCCAGGTGGACGGCGCCCTCGAGGTCGAGCCTCGCTCGTTCGAGGCCCTGCTCGCCAAGGCCGACTACCTGCGGGTACGCGGCGCGGGCCGGGAGCAGATCGAGGTGCCGCTGCGCGAGGCCGCGGCGCTCCGGCCGCAGGACCCGGGCCTGCGCTTCGTGGACGGGGCCGCGCTCGGCGAGGACGAGGCCTCGCTCGACATGGCCGTGCAGAAGCTGAACGAGGCGCTCGAGCTGCAGCAGCGGGCCGGCCAGCCCGACCTGCTGCGCGTGCGCTACCTCCTGGCCCGCACGCTGGTCCGGGCCAAGCGCCCCGAGGACGCCAAGGTGCAGCTCGAGCGCGTGCTGCAGTCGAGCCCCGAGCACGAGGCGGCCCGGGCGCTGCTCGCCTCGCTGCAGCCGCCGCCCGAGCCGGTGCCGCCGCCGGCCGTGGACGGGGGCGCGCCCGACGGGGGCGCGGACGCGGCCGACGCCGGCCCGGCCAAGCCCGCGGAGCCGGCCGCGCCGCAGACCTTCGACGGCTGGATGTCCCAGGCCGACGCCCTGCAGCAGCGGGGCCGCACCGAGAAGGCGCTCGAGGCCTACGAGGCGGCCCTGTCGCTGAAGCCCGGCCACGCGGAGGCGCTCACCGGCAAGGGGCTGTGCCTGCTCGACCTCGGCTCCTACGCGGCCTCCATCGGCGCCTTCCAGCAGGCCCTGAAGACGAACCCGTCCTTCGGCGACGCCATCCTGGGCCAGGCCGAGGCCTACAAGTACAAGGGCGACAAGGCCTCCGCGGTGAAGTGGTACCAGCGCTACCTGGAGGTGCACCCGAACGGCCCGGAGGCGTCGGTGGCCAAGGGGAACATCGAGGAATTGAAGTGACGTGCGACGTGCGATGTGCGGCGCTTTGAAACGCCGCACGCCGCACGCCGCACGCCGCACGCCGCACGAATTGCGTGAACCAGGAACCAGGAACAAGGAACCAGGAACAAGGGGTCTTGCATCATGTCACCACTGAAGAGCAGTAACGGAGAGAACGAGTACTTCGCCCGCCAGGAGGCCCTGAAGCTGCGGAAGCTCGCCCTCAAGGCCCAGGAGGAGATGGCCGAGGACGAGAAGAAGAAGTTGAAGGAGCTGCACTACATGCACTGCCCCAAGTGCGGCATGAAGATGCAGGAGATCCAGGTCAACAGCGTGAGCATCGACAAGTGCTTCACCTGCGGCGGGCTGTACTTCGACGCCGGCGAGCTGGAGAAGGTCTCCGGCCGCGAGGGCACGTTCTTCAAGTCCATGGGGGATGTGTTCGAGGGGTAAGGCACAGTGTCTGGTGTCTGGTATCGGGTGTCTGGTTTAAACCAGACACTAGACACCAGCCACCAGACACGGTCTCACGATCTGGCAACAAGCTGATTGAACTTCTCGATCAGCTCGTCGTACTTCGCCGCCATCTTCCAGTGCTCCGGCCAGTAGGTCTTGTGCTGGTACCACTGGGCGTTCAGCTCCGCCAGCTCCCGCTGCTGCTGCTCGATCCAGGTGTAGTACTTCAAGTTGTGCACGGCGGCCCGGCCCCAGTGGTCGAGCTCCGTCATGCTGTCGGGCTTGACCCCCTGCAGGTGCAGCCGCAGGTCGAGCTCCGCCCGGGCCTCGCTGTACGGGCCGTCCTTCGTGCGGGCCTCCTCCAGGCGCGACTGGTACAGCTCCATGGAGTCGGTGAAGATGGTGAACACCGCGTCGTGCTCGTCGAGCTCGTTCCACTTGGCGAGCTTGATCGCCGCCAGCATGTTGGCGACGCCCGAGATGCCGAGCAGATCCAGCCTGTCCACCGTGGCCGCGGGCACGCCCTGCTTCGCCAGGTAGGCCCGGCCCGCGGGCTCGTTGAACAGCCGGATGAGCGCCATGGGGTCGGCGTCGTCCACCGCCACCACGAAGTCGGTGTTGCGCACGTTGTGGATCCAGGGCACGTGCTTGTCGCCGATGCCCTCGATGCGGTGCCCGCCGAAGCCGTTGCGCAGCAGCGTGGGGCACTGCAGCGCCTCGGCCGCGGCCACCTTGACGGCCGGGTAGAGCTCCTTCAACCGCTCGCCGGCGCCGATGGTGCCGGCCGAGCCGGTCGAGCTCACGTAGCCGAACAGGCGGTCGCCCGAGCCGAGCTGATCGCGCAGCACCTCCTCGATGGCCGCGGCGGTCACCTCGTAGTGCCAGGTGGGGTTGCCGAACTCCTCGAACTGGTTGAACACCACGATCTGGTCCTTGCGGGTCGCCTTCAGCTCCCAGCACTTGTCGTAGATCTCCTTCACGTTGGACTCGCAGCCCGGGGTGGCGATCACCTCGGCCCCGATCTTGTGCAGCCACTCGAAGCGCTCGCGGCTCATCTCCGCGGGCAGGATGGCCACGCTGTCGCAGCCGAGCAGCTTGCCCACGTAGGCGCCGCCCCGGCAGTAGTTGCCGGTGGAGGGCCAGACCGCCTTCTGCCGGGTGGGGTCGAAGGCGCCGGTCACCAGCCGCGGCACCAGGCAGCCGAAGGAGGCGCCCACCTTGTGGGCCCCGGTGGGGAAGTACTTGCCCACCAGCCCGAAGATGCGGGCCTTGACCCCGCTCAGCTCGCGGGGGATCTCCAGGAAGTTGACCCCGTGGAAGCCGCCCGTGGCCGGGTCGTTCTTCCAGGTCACGCGGAAGAGGTTGCGCGGGTGGATGTCCCACAGCCCGATGCCCTTCAGCTCGGCCAGGATCGCGGCCGGGATCTTGCGCGGATCCTTCTGCTGGGCGAAGGTGGGCACGATGATGCCCTGGTCCTTGCAGCGCTTGGCGGTGCGCCGGACGACGTCCTCGCGGATGGTCAGCTCCATGGGAACCTGTCTCCTCGCGTGGGGGCTGCCTACAGGCAGACCGTCTCGTATTCCACCTGGATGACGGCGCCGCGGCCGGGCACCACGTCGTCGCCGAAGATGACGCTGTTCGAGATCGGGTCGTAGACCCAGCCGTCGCCGCTCTCGTCCGGGTCCTCGGGCACCACCACCAGGCCCTGGCCGTCCTGGTTGTCCACGCTCACCACCAGGCTGAGCGGGTTGGCCGGGCGGCTGAGGGGGAACTGGGTGCGCGCGGCGAAGGCGTCCAGGCCGAGGTCGCTGAGGGTCGCGCCCCAGTCGCCGCCCTCCAGATCGCGGAACAGGCCGCCGGTGGACTCCTGCACGAAGCGGTAGCGCGCGCCGTCCTCGCCCGCGGACACGATGCAGGACACGTCCATGAGCTGGTCGTTGCGGACGCCCTTGAGGGCCTTGAAGAAGTCCACGTAGAAGTCCACCGGGCTGGGGCTCTGGTCCGGCTCGTCGCTGACCATGATCATCACCAGCTTGGCGTCCGGGCGCATGAAGCCGCCGTTGGCCGCCAGCGACGAGATCAGCGGCTCGCTCAGCGCCAGCATGGCCGCGTGCAGCCCGCTCTCCTGCTCGTCCGAGCAGCAGGTGCCCACGTTGACGTTGCGCGCGAAGGCCTGCACCAGGTTCGGGGTGGTGTTGGTCAGGATCCGGGGGAAGCCCGGGTAGAACACCAGGATGCCGGGGTAGATGTTGAAGAAGTCCGCCGGCACGTCGGGCTCGTTGATCTCGGTCGAGATCACCCCGATCTGGAAGTCGGTCGACAGGTTGATGGCCCAGTTGATGAAGGTGGCGAAGTTCTGGGCCAGGGCCTGCTGGTCGTCCGACATGGAGCCGGAGTTGTCGATCACCCACAGGATGTCCACCATGGGGTGGTCGAGCTGCTGGAACAGATCGGTCTGGTCGGCCACCGTGGTGCCCTCGCCCTGCATGGGCACCTCCATGGTGGTGCCCAGGGCGGCGGTGGACTGGATCACCAGCACCCCGCGGTTGAGCTCCTCCTGCTGGGGCGCGTAGCGCAGCCGGATGTTGAACACGTCCGCGGGCCCGAGCGAGAAGGGCGGCATGGCGGCGACCCCGCCGTGCTCCAGCGACACCATGCTGAACTCCGGGTCGGTGCGCACCGCGTCCAGGTACACGTCCTCGATGGTCACCGCGCCCGAGCCCACGTTGTACACGCGCACGTTCAGATCCGGGGACTGGCAGCCGAGCGTCACCCGGCCGAAGTCCAGCCGGTCCGGCAGCACCATGAGGTTGAGCTCCTCGCCGGCCCCGTTCAGCGGCAGGGTGCGCACGGGCGTGTCCGGATCGCTGGTCACCAGGCGCAGCTCGCCCGCGTGGCTGCGGCGCTGGATGGGGGTGAAGGCGACCAGCGCGATGGCCTGGCCGCCGGCCGGGATGGAGGCCGGCAGCGAGGGCAGCTCGGCCAGGGTGAAGGCCGTGTCGGTCTGCGGGGTGAGCTCCAGCCCCGACAACACGCAGCCCTCGGCGCCCGGGTTGTTCACGTGCAGCTCGAGGAGCGCCGTGCGCCACAGCGCCACCGTGCCGAAGGCGATCTGGTCCGGCACCACCTCGACGTTGCACTCGGGCACGGCCGGATCGTTGCCGTACAGCTCCACCAGCTCCTCGGTCTGCTCGAAGTCGGTGGTGGTGATGCGCACGTCCGCCCGGTGCGGGCCGCCGTCGGCCGGCGTGTAGCGCACCGAGAAGTCGCGCGCGTCCCCGGGCCCGAGCACCAGCGGGGTGATGGGCAGCTGGGTCAGCTCGTAGGCGCTCTGGCCCGGGCCGCTGGGCGGGGCGATCGACTCCACCCGGCACTCGGCCGAGCCCACGTTGGCCAGGGTGGTGGTCTTGCTGGCCGAGGTGCCCGGATCGACCACCCCGAAGTTGTGCCGGCGGGGCGAGACCTGGATGTCGCAGATGGGATCGTCGGTGCCCTGGCCGCCCAGGCCCAGGTAGCCGAGCTCGGCCGAGGGGTCGTTCGACAGGGTGTACACCCGGCCCCCGACCGGGCCCTCGAGGCTCGGGGTGAACTGCACCTCGATCACCTGGCTCTCCGCGGGCGCCAGCTCGAACGGGGTGAGCGGCAGGGCGGCGAAGGCGAAGTCCGGGGAGGTCGTCTCGTGCAGGTAGATCTGCGCGACGGTCAGCGGCATGAGCCCGCAGTTGGAGATCTCGAAGGTGCGGGCGGCGGTGTGCCCGACCGCCACCCGGCCGAAGTCGAGCGACAGCGGCTCCAGGCACACGCGCGGGGCGATGCCCACCCCGCGCACGGCCACCTCCACCACCCGCTCCTCGGGGTCGTTCGAGGCGATGGTGAACACCCCCTCGTCCTGGCCGCCGTCCTGCGGGGCGTACCACAGCGCGAGCTCCGCCTCGTCCGGCGGCTGGCCCTCCACGTAGGCCGCGAGCTGCAGCTCCCCGCTGGCCGGCTCGACCGAGAACTCCTGCGAGGTCCCGGGCGCCGCGGCCACCGCGTGCACCAGCAGCGTCTCCTTGCCCACGTTGCGCAGCACCAGGCGCGCGGAGCGGGGCTCGCCCAGCGGCACCAGGGCCACCTGGCCCCAGTCCACCCCGTGGGGCGGGGCGCAGTCGAGCGCGGACTCCGGGTCGGCCGGATCGGCGGGCACGCACACCTGGAGCTGGGGCGTGGGCACGGGCTCCGAGCGCCCGGCCAGCGGGAGCTCGAGCGCCGGGTGGTCCGGATCGTCCGAGGGCAGCAGCAGGCTCGCCGCGTGGGCGCCCTCGAGCGGCGGGGTGTAGCTCACCCGCAGGGTGAGCGACTGGCCCGGCGCCGCGACGCTGGCGTCGAGGGCCACCTGGAACGGGGCGCCCTCGGGGGACACGGCCACCGCGCCCAGGTGGAGCACGCCGTCGCCGGAGTTGCGCACCACCACCAGGCGCTCGGCCGTGTTGCCCAGGTAGACCAGGCCGAAGTCGAGGCTGCAGCCGCCGGCCTCGCAGCCGGTGGTGAAGGCGCCCTGCCCGTCGTCGACCTCCAGGCCGAGCCGCGGGTGGGTGGCCTTGACCGTCTCGTCGTCGCAACCCGCGAGCCCGGCCGCGAACACCAGCACCCCAAGGAACATGCAAGTCCTGCGCATGCTTGACCTCGCTTGGTCCTGCCCGTGATCGGGTGCCCAAGCTACCACGGCCCTGCGGGAGCGGACAAGCCCAAGCCTGGTTCCACCGCGGTGTCTGGTGTCTGGTGTCTAGTGTCTGGTTTAAACCAGCCACCAGCCACCAGATACTATTGACCCTTGTTTCTACGGTCTAACTGTGCTTAATGCCTGAGGTATGCCAAAACGAGGAACCAAGCAAGAACTCGAGGCTCGCCGGATGCTTGCGGTGCCGATGCTCCGGCGGGGCGA
>Ga0116155_10001576_pt1 | contig 16216 bp, 7 predicted proteins | sample AD_UKC032_MetaG_FD_89890 | JGI IMG/M metagenome (GOLD analysis project Ga0116155, IMG submission 89890) | Active sludge microbial communities of municipal wastewater-treating anaerobic digesters from USA - AD_UKC032_MetaG | ecosystem: Engineered > Bioreactor > Anaerobic > Digestate | place: USA...
ATGCCGTCGCAATCGGTATCCAGATAGAGTTCGCCGCCATCGGGATACGTGGCAAACACGCGCGGCTCGTCGACCCCCGCATCCACGGGAGCCGGGCACTCACACCCGGTCACCTGCCGGGCATCCCGGTCGCGCCATTGGTAGCGCACCTGACAACGCCCTGCGATGCAACGCGCAAGGGATCCATGAGTGGTGGCACAAAAGCTGTCGCCAGCAGCCCCCACCGTGCAATTGGCCTCACAGGCGCCGTCGTTGCAGCTATAGCCGCCGGAGCATTGGGAACTGCTCGTACACGGCACGGCACATTGAAAATAGTCGTAACGCACGCCCGCGATAGCGCGGGTCATACATACCTGTGCCCCGGTGCAACCGACATCGCACGCCTTGCCGCCCGGTCCGGGCAACTCCAGGCAGGCTGCGGGATCGAATGAACAATGAGGTGCTCCCGTCAGGTTGCAGTTACCCACCACGTGATGAGCTGCCGGGTTCCAGCGGTCTTGGCAATTCACGCCACAACCACCGCAATGCTGGTCGGTGTCGTAGGTGCCGCCCCCATGCTGGTTGACGTAGTCCTCATCCACAGCGTTATCACAGTCGTCGTCGACGCCATTGCACAACTCACGCGTGGTCGACGAGGCATCACAGGAGGAGAAGCGCGCCCCCCCTTCGCCATCGCTCTCGCACACCTGGTAACCCAAACACCGAGAGCCCGATGCTCCGCTCATCGTGCACGGCCGCAACAAGCCAATCGTCGATGCGTCACACTGGCAGGTACCGGAACTTGGCAGACACACCGAGGCCTCACCCTGAGATTGGCAGGTGAACTGCGCTGGGCAGCAACCTTGTTCGCCCGCCGCGCCGGTGCACGGCTCAATGACGTTGTAGGGAGATGTGGTAGAGCAATCGAGAGCGCACGTGAGACCCTCGTCCGTGCCTACCCGCAGGCAAACATCTGTTGAGCCGCTACAAGACGCACCCGTTGCACAAGGCAGGCAGGCCACAGCGGCCACAGGCAAGCACACCGTCGGATGCTCACCCCCCGGATACGGCGAATAGCCTGGTGCGCAGCGCACTGCGACACACGTCGGGACACCCTCGTTGAGTTCACAGCGCGCGACGTCGCTCGGCAGGACCCCTTCGCCGACCGATGCCAAGTTGGCGATGCCGGTCACACAGGAGCGATTGCACGCGCCGCAATGCTGCACATCCAAGTAGTAGCCATCGGCATCCCGAAAGCCATTGTCCACCGTGCCATCGCAGTCATCATCATCACCGTTGCAGCGCTCAGCCTCACCAGCGGATGCGGTGCATTGCCAGTCAACTGCGCCGGTATCGTCTTCACCACAGACGTACACGCCCGCGCAACCGGGTCCGTTCGAGCAAGTTGGAAAACTCAACGCATCGGCAGGCGGAGCCAAGGTTGGGTCCTCATTGTCCACCCAACCGTCACAATCATCGTCTAAGCCATTGCACACTTCTTCGCGAGGCACATCGGCGGTGCAAGGTGTCCATTCGCCTGTCGGCGTGCAACTCTCAACACCGACGCAAGTCCCGTACATCGTAACGCGGGTGCAGCTGCGTGCATAACCGCCGCCGCCGGGACGGCAATGACAAGAGTCTGTGGTGGGTACACACTGCTGCGCCGGCACGCCGGCCACGCTCACCGCATCATTACAAACATAGCCAGTGGGACAACCGGCCGCAGGGCAGGCGCTGCCGCAATACGAGCCATCGCCCAACGTCACGCAATGATCGCCTGCGCCGCCGCAGTCTTCGTCACGACTGCACGATTCACACAACGCCCGCGCGGGAGGGAGGCAGCCCAGCTCAGTGCTGCCATCGGCGCCAGGAAGGGCTTCACAGCGATAACCATCGGTGCAGCCACCGCCGCAGGCCGCAATACAGTAACCAGAATCTTGCCATGACAAACAATGCCGCCCACCCTTGCAATCAGCCGTGGTTTGGCACGGACAATCGGTCAACTCCACACATGGTTCTTCAGTGTCGTCACTTCCGTTCACGATGCCGTGGCAGGCAACCAACGCGAATAGCCCGGACCCCAAACACCAACGCATGAAGGTATGCCGCATAACGCTCCTCGGCCTAGCCAACCAACAGATTTGGTAAGGACTATAGCAGCTCACCTGTCGGTGGGCACGCGCGCGGCGGCAATCGCCCCGTGGCCGACAGCAACCAGATCCGTTATGGTGATAGCCATGTGGATGATGCGCGCTATCATGGTGGCTTCGGTGTCTGCCGCCCTCCACGGCTGCGGTGGACTCTTGGTTCTCGATGAAGACATGTTGGGTACCGTACGCTGCGAACGCGGCTGCCCGGCACTGAGCGTTTGTCAAGGCGATGTCTGCGTCGACACCTCGCCGTGCACACTCGAAACCAACGCCACCTCGACCACCGCTGTGCCGCTCTATTGCCCCGATGGTTTGGTTTGCCGCGACGGGCTGTGCCTCGATCCTGAGCACGTCGACTACTGCGATTGCCTTGCGATCGACGCCTGCGTGAATGGCAGCTGCGTCACGATCACGGATGAAAACCGCTGCTCTGAAACTGTCCCCGAAGGTCTCTGCCCCGATGGTGCGACCTGCCGTGATGGCAGCTGCCTGCGCCCAGCCGACCCTGACGCCTGCACAGCCACCAACCCCGCTGGCTATTGCCCGCCTGGTTTCTCATGCCTACGCGGCTACTGCACCCCGCTTGCGGTCGATCCTTGCACACCTGACACAGGCATGGGCCTGTGCGCTTGGGGCTTCGCGTGCCGTGACCCGGGCCCGACCTGCGTTGCGGTCACCGAGGAATGCTCCGAGGAACACCCGCAAGGCAGCTGCGAACCAGGCGAAATTTGTACCCGTGGGCAATGTGCGTGTATCGCCTGCAACCCGCTCAACTTGAATGGGTGCTGTCCTGTGAACGAGTTTTGCAGTAACGCTGGCAACTGCATCCCCGACGACACCTGCGCCGTGAACCAAGATTGCGATCAAGGGTTGCGCTGCAGTTGCCCCAGCTATGCTCCACAAGTCTGCGACGAGAGTTGGCAATGCGCCACCTGTAGCTGGGTCGACACCTGCCGCTGCGACGAGGACTGCAAAGCGGGTGAACACTGCGACGCGGATTCCGGACAGTGCAAACACAACGAGGTTTGCACCACCGATGACCAGTGCGGCCCAGAGATGTGCTGCGACACCACCCTGCGCTGCCGTGCCTGTGGCACCTGCGCCGAAAGCGCCGATTGTCGTGGCACCGATGAGTACTGCTGCGCGACCGGTGAATGCCGCCCGCCCGATGGTTGCTGCGTGCAGCAGGAGTGCGCCGAAGGCACGATGTGCTTGGATGGCGCATGCTTGGGCGCTGGGGACTGCCGTATCGACGCGCACTGCGCCCCGGGATTTCAGTGCGCTGAAAAACGCTGCGTGCCTGCCCCCGATAAGGTCTGTACTGCCGGGAACGTCACGGGCGCATTACGGACGCAGTGCTCCTTAGAAGATCGAGCCAATCCAAGTTGCTGCCCCATAGGCGAGAGCTGCTGCGATTTGCCGGAACATTGCAGTGTCAGCAACCCTTATCCGCCCGACAACACCCACGTCTGTTTAGCCGCCACGCGCTGCTTGGCCGATGGCGACTGCCCGACACCTGGCTTCACCTGCAACCTCGCCACGTTTACCTGCGAAGGCACAACCCCCTGCGATGGCAATTGCCCCGTGGGAGAGCGCTGCGCGGCTGGATTGGGCTGTTTGAGTGAGTCGCTTTGCCTACGCAGCACGGATTGCCAGCCTGGCGAAGTCTGCAACGAAGCCTTCGTATGTGAACGCGCCGCTGGTTGTGGCGACCAATCGTTCGATGCCACGCGAGTCAAACCCAACGTTCTGATTGTGCTAGATCGTTCAGGCAGCACCCAAATATGCCAGGGCCGCGAGATCCAAGATGGTGGCGGCTGTTGTGGGGGTGCCGGCGACGACCTGGCCTGCGGTCTGTGCGCTCAGGGCTCGCCCACCAGTTGTCTTGCTTGTACGCCCGAGGTCACCCCCAATTGCGGCTTGGCCACGCGCTGGGAGCACGCCAAGAGTGCCATCGATAGCATCACCAACGCATACTCTGACGTGATTCGGTTTGGGCTGACCACCTATCCGCGACAGTGGTGCGGCGGTAGCGCTTGCGACATTCATTGCAACTACTGTTCGTGCGATTTGGATTACTGCACCGATGGGGCGGGCACCTGCGTGAGCGACAAGGCCGCCGCGGCGGAGTGCCATCCCAACTATGAAGCCGGGGTCGCAAACGTGCCCGTGGCCGACGACAAACGCACCGACATCATGAATTTCCTGAACACCACCTATCCGGGCGGTGGCACCCCCACGGGTCCAACGCTGCGCCGCTTGGTGGCAGCCCCTGCCGATGCCGGCATCGCCTCCGCCGACCGCAACAGCTACATCGTCCTCGTGACCGATGGTGCCGCCAACGGCGACGTGGATGCCATCGCTGGCTGCCGTAACACCGATTACACCTGCAAGGTCGATAAGGCCCTGGATTCCCTTAGGAATTTACCGAGGGCCGTAACCTCGTACGTGGTTGGTTTTGCCTTCGAAGGGGTGAGTGCGCCGCTAAACTGCTACGCCGATCACGGCGCCCAAGCAAAGTGCGCGCTACCGCTCACCTGCGCCAACCTTAAGGAAGAGGGTCTGTGCGTTGCGAAAGGCTGCCAGTGGAATGGCGCCAGCTGCTCAGCCAAAGCTTGCACTGCCTACAGCACCAACACGGCTTGCAGTGCAGCGGGCTGCACCTGGTTGACTGGGGCCTGTACTGGGTCGGCCACCTGCCAACAAACCACGGCCACCTGCTATTACGAGGCCAACAACGCCGCGAGCTTGGTGACGGAGCTGGGCACCATCATTGGCGAGGTCTCTTCCTGCTCGTTTGCGCTCAGCAGCGTGCCCGAGGACCCAAGCTTGCTCTACGTTTACTTCCAACACGATGGCATCGAAGAGCGGGTCACCCGTGACGAGACAGCTCAGGAAGGCTGGGAGCTCGATAGCGCGGCGCCGCCCAAAGGTCAGGTGGTGTTCCACGGCGACGCCTGCGAGCGCATCAAGAGTGGCAACGTCACGCCGTTGGTGGTGTATGGCTGTATCGTCAACGGCTAGGAAGGCCGTTACCCCTACCGTCATTTACGCTCATACAACACTGGCATGAGCGCATCGGGTATGACGCCCGCATGCGAGGCTTGTCGCTAGGCGTTAATGGCAATGCCTCTGTGACTTGCGAGAGCGAAGCCCCTTACGTCTCGCCAGCGCCAGCCACACCAACGCCCATGCGGGTGAGGTGAGCTGCGCGCGGCAGCTGCAACCGCTGGCATCTGGAGTTGGCTTGGCGCCCTGGCTGTGAGTGATCTCCGAGTCGCCACCGTCACCATCGTCGCCTCCCCCTATCCCGCCGCAGACATGTGTCGCGGTGTTGCAGGTGATGTCGCTGGGACAATCGTTGGCGCTGCGACAGGTGATCAAACAGAGCAACTCGGTGGCTGTCGCGGGTGTGGCGGGTTCTGCACAGCTGAATCCCGAAGGACAACCGCTGCCGCTTGCGCACGTAGGCAGACAGTAACCAGCACCGTCGCTGCCTAACAGGCAGGCTTGGCCATCCGGACAAGTGCTCTCACACGCCATCAGGCAGATGCCGCTTGAGCCGCCAAACATGCTTGGTTCACCCAAGGTCATGCAACCGAGATCAAAACCACAGTGGACCTCATCCTCGGCGTAGGCGCTTGGCGTGCACTGTTGACCCAGTGCCGATGAATCCACTGACTTGGGGAACACAAAGCCACAGTCGGGATCGGCCTCATCCACAAAGGTGTCGCAATCGTTGTCGAGATGGTCGGCACATGCAGCCTCGATCTCAGGGATGGGGCTACATCCGGGGTCGGCTGCCAGGGCGAGCGCGTTAGGCAGGTTGACGCGTCCGTAACCCAGCTGGTCGTTCCAACCCGCGCCGTCGTAGGCTGCGTTACCCACTTTGTCGGCCGAGTGGGCAAGCACGTAGCGCAACAGATCTGGGCTCAACCCAGGCTGCGCCGACAAGAGCAGTCCGCCCGCGCCTGCGGCAATGGGGCACGAGGCGCTCGTTCCCGAAAAGAAACAGGTGTAATCGTCGTGCACTGTGCAATCAGCGCCGCACAAAAAACCGCTGTACAGATCGTCCATCTGCGGACTGAAACCGGCGGAGCCGGTCATATCGGTGGTTTCGATGCCCGGGCCATCCGGGCAACCGAAAATCTGGTCGGCCACCTCCATCGTCGGAGCAGCCAGGTCAACCGCGGGCCCGGCATCGCTGTAGGAGACGTGTTCGCTCGCTTGCGACACGCCTGCAATTGCGATCACACCTGGGCTTGAAACCAGGTCGCGCGGCGCCACAGTGCCGGCGCCGTTGCCTGCGGCAAAAAAGACGCTGACGCCCGCCGCCACCGTAGCATCCAGAGCGTCGTATACCATCTCTGGCAGATAGAACGGACCCAACCCCCAGCTGTTGGACATCACCTGAGCGCCGTTTTCACGCACGTGGTCGAACACAGTCACCAGCGTGCCCAGACTCCAGAAGCCGCTCCCCGGTCCGAGACGGATCGGCATCAGCGAACAATCGGGACACACTCCAATGCTGCCACCGCTCGATGCTCCACCGACGTTTGCCGGTGCCGCCACGAGTCCTGCGCAGCTGGTTCCATGGCCATCCACCAGCGCCGCCTCGGCATCGCTCGTAGGTGGCGGCGTCGGATCGGTGTCGTCGTCATAGACATCGAGAGGGAAGAGCAGCTTGCCGGCCTGCGTGAACTCCGGATGGTCCATCTCCACACCGGTATCGGCCACCGCGACCACGACGCTCGAACTCCCCCAGGTCTGCGCCCACGCAGTCACCGCGCCGATGCCCGGAGCACTCGCCAAATGCCACTGAGCGGCAAAGAAATCGTCCACGGGAGCCGCAGCATACAGCTGGGGCCGCACGAGCAAGTCGGGCTGCGCGTAACGCACCTGCTTCGCCTGGGTTAGTCGATTGGCGAGCGTCAGCGCCGCGCGCGCATCAACCGTTTCAAGGCGCATCACCCCCGTTGCAAAGTGGAACTGCCGCTCCACCGAAAAACCTAGTGTTTTTCCTAAACTCGCAAGCTCCTCCGCCGACATGGGGGTGGCAAAACGGGCAAGTACGAAACGATCCAAAAGTACACTGGGCCGCGCCTCGTGTAATAAATGGCTACGCACGGGCAACAAGAATACGCCCACACCGGCCAAAGCCGTGTGCAGCGCCGCTTTGGCCCCACCACCGAGCCCTGCAACGTCTAGCAAGCTGATCTGGCGATGTTGAGGGCGCACCACTTCAAGCACCGTCACGTGATGCGCATCGAGCAGTTGCGCCAACCTGTCACTTGCGGCCACAGGCGTCTCCACCACCCAAACGTCTTGCCGCGCCACCACGGGCACGCGCGTACCACGCCACACGAATGAATCCGCGGACGTCGTCGTCGGCATCGACGCAGCCAGCAGCGAAACGACCAACGCTGTCATCATGTTACCACCCTCCAGGACGCCCCGGTGCCAAAGCGCGGCGCGCAGGATGACACAGCGCACAGCCTCTCGCCAGCACTCGCGCTACGCACGAAAACGTAACCCTCAATCGACCGGCTTGGCTTCCGTAGGTGTGAAGGCCGGCATCTCCGGAACATTGGATAGTGAAATGCGCCCTGCCAACAGCAGCTCAAAATAGGAGGTGAGCCGCGACAAGTCCTTGATCGCCATCTCACCCATCAGGTGAATGTGGCTGCGGAAATCACTGGGGACATCGAAGTTTGGCGAAAAACTTCCCATCTCTGATTCGAAGCGCGCAATTTCACGGCGCAGGTTGCGACGCAATTGCAGCGAATACTCTAAGCGATCTCGCCACTGCGCCACGAAGCGCTCCAGTCGCCCGCGCTCTCGCAACACCAATACCAAGTACAAGTCGCGGTAGAACTCGCTTTCGCGTTCGTAAAAGAAACGATGCCGAGCGGTCTGCTTGCGCCGCCATGAGAGGCCATATTCCCGCCCCCATTCCACGCCAAAGACAGCGTAGGGAATCTTGCGGCGCCGTTCGATCTGCTGAAAGTGCAAGTGGTAGCACATGTCGCGAGTCTGCATCAGGTTGTCGAGCGGCACGTCCAACGACAAGATGCCGAAGGTTTCAAACTCGCCACATAACAAACGCCGCAGCCCCTCGTGCAACCCATCCCACGTCAGCTTGTGCGCACCGATATGGCGCATCAGATAGCCTTCAATCTCGGTGACGTGGCCGATAATAAAGTTCTCGATATTCAATTTGATGAGCGAAAAGCCTTTATCTTCGGATTCAAACTCGCCCACAAACTCGTCCGGATCGGCCATCACGAGCTCAGTCATAGCCTGGGCACGCTCAGAGCGAGCCGTGTAGTCGCGGTACAACGGGCATTCGCGAAACACGGCCATAAGCTTGAGCAACATCGCCTTGGAGACGGGCGGCAAAACGCGAATCTCGATCTCCTCGCCGCGGTGTAACGCCTGCGACACGAGCGACAACGGTTGGAAGTCGGTCCACTCAGGTTGCCCAACACGCCGCAGGCTCAGCTGCGACAGGAGGTCGGACTCATTCAGGCGGGCGAACAAAAAAGCTGCGGGACGCACGTGCAGGTCGTACGCCAACGTGGTGCGCAGCATGACCGCGCCGTGGTCATCTAGCGCTAGACGAAAATCGAGATCTTCGATTTGCTCGATGACCCGATAACTCTCGGTTGCCTCACCCGGGTGCACCGCTGGCGTATCCTCACTGGCCCCCACGACGGTAACCCCCATCTCAAGGCCTGAAGCATACCAGGCCTGGGCAGCTGGTTCTACTTATGTGCCGGCGGTTTGAGACTGGAAGTCCCTCAAAAAGTTAGAGTATAGACGCGCCGGAGTGAACAAATGTCGGCGAGCGCCTGGGCCCCTTAGGCTCTCAAACCACGAACGCAAGGCAGTTGCATGAAGACCAAGCTGTACATCGGGAATCTGTCGTACGACACCACTGAAGATAGCCTGCGCGCTTTTTTTTCCCGGGGCGGCCGCCATGTTGCCAGCGCCAGCATCGTCACCGATCGCGTCACCGGGCAATCGCGAGGTTTCGGCTTTGTTGAGATGGGCTCGTCGGAAGAGGCCGAAGCGGTGGTGAAGGAATTGGATGCGCAAGAGCTGGATGGCCGCAAGATTCGCGTCAACGAGGCCCGCGACCGCGACCCAGGTGCCGGTTTTCGAGGTGCCCGAGAGCGTCGCCCTTACGGCGGCCGTGGCTTCTCCGATAGCGGCAACGAAGGTTGACCCAACTTTTGTGTCCATAGCGCACCCTTGCCTCAAACCTCGATGCAAGGCTGGCGTGGGATCTACAGCGCGTAATGCTCACCCGGCCGCATCACGGTGGTGGCGTAACCTGCAGCTTCCAACAGCTTCTTCAGATGGGTCTGCGCATCAACTTCACCATGTACCAAGAACACCCGCTGCAATTGTGCACGGTCTAAGCAGCGCACATGCGCCAAGATGTCCTCATAGTCGGCGTGCGCGCTGAAGGTATTTAGTTTTGTCACCTCGGCCTTCAGTTTGCGCTGCTCACCGAATATCGTGATCTCGGGTTGGCGCTCCAAGATCTTCCGCCCCAACGTATTCTCGGCCATGTAGCCGACGATGAGGATGGTGTTGTTCGGGTTCTCGACGTTGTTCAACAGGTGGTGCAGCACGCGCCCGGCTTCGCACATCCCCGAAGACGAAATGATAATAGCGGGGCCCTTGAGGGCGTTGAGCGACTTGCTCTCAGCGATGCTCGACACGTAATTCAAATCGTCGAAGCCGAAAGGGTTTTGATGCTTGTCCAAGAAATCACGCCTCGTCTCGGCGTCGTAGCACTCTTGGTGCACGCGATAGATCGCAGTGGCATTGGTGGCCATCGGACTGTCCACGAACACCGGGAGCTTGGGCACCTTGCCCGCAGCAAGCAGCTGGTTGAGCGCGTAGATCAGCTCTTGGGTGCGCTCCAATGCGAAGGCCGGAATGATGATCTTGCCGCCGCGGTTCGCCGTCCGCACAATCACGTCGGCCAATTTTTGTTGAGCCTCGATCATTGGGTCGTGGCGGCGGTTGCCGTACGTGCTCTCGATGACCAGGTAGTTCACGCCCGGGAGCGTCTCCGGATCGCGTAGGATCGGCATGCCGCGCCGCCCCAGATCCCCAGTAAACGCCACTCGCATCGTGTTGGTGCCTTGTGCCACCTCCACCACCGTCTGCGCCGAACCTAAAATATGGCCGGCATCATAGAAGGTCGCACGCATGCCGTCGGCTGGAATGAAGCTGCGACGATAGCCAATGGTGGTGAAGAGGTTTAACGACTCGACCACCTCATTCTCACCGTACAGCGGTTGCTTCTCCAGCGCCGCACCACGACGTTTCGCTTGTTTGCGCAGGTACTCCAGGTCTTTGGCTTGAATGCTCGCTGAGTCCATCAGCACCAGGCTCGCCAAATCGCGGGTCGCAGGCGTCGCGTGTACGCTGCCGGTGTATCCATGCTTAGGTAAAAGCGGCAACAGCCCACAGTGGTCGAAGTGCGCATGCGAGAGAACCACTGCGCTCAGCTCGCGCGCGGCAAATGGCCATTCGCGATTCTTGCGGTCGGCCTCTTCTCGATGCCCTTGAAAGGCGCCGCAATCCACCATGAGAGTCGCCCGGTCACTCTTCAAGAAATGTTTTGACCCGGTGACTTCCCCAGCCGCCCCATGCGAATACAGTTCCACTGCCATCACTCATCTCCTGGGTATTAAGGGTACACGCTCACAGGCACGGATGGCTTCGAAGCTCTGCCAATCCCCACCCCCTTTATGACGGAGACGCGCCGCAAGGTCACGGGCGGTATGCGCTTGCACCCAGCGAGCCCAGGGCGCCCGCATCAGCATCAGGGAATCCACCTGCGCCTGGAGCACATCCACTGCGGCCATCGTCTGTCGGTGCAAAGCCACGCTGATCGCTTCACGCAGGAAGCGCTTGATGTCCGTCGCCTCACGTTGCAGCGTGGGGCGAAAGTCGGGGTGCCAGGGATCGTTCAACGCCGGCCAACGGGTCAACAGCGCCGCAGCGACCTGCCGATAACTAGACTCCTCAGCCGCTTGGGCTTCATGCAACGCATCGTTGGCCGCGTCCAACTGTGCTTGTAACTCATCCAGCTGTGCCTGGGCCGTTGCCGAACTGGGATTGCCCAGCTTCGCTCCAAGCTCTGCCAGGACAGCCTCCTCCTCAGGGAGCACGACCGGCGTCATCGGCCCCGTGACGGGAGCGTGTGCACGCAACCACTCATGTGACGTGATGGTTGGCCGGTCGAAGCTCTGGGCAGCGACCACCACGCGCATATGCGCTTCCAACGCCGACACCTGACCATCATGGTCCAAATCTAACACCGACAAAGGCAGCACCTTGCCTTGCCGATCGCGGCCCGTTAGCGCGTTGAAGAAATGCACGGCATATCCTTCGTGCGCCCGCCGGTCGGGATTGGGATCGCAGCCGCTCGACTCCTCGTCCCACGGGGCCGCGAAAAAACCACAGCCTACTGGCGTCGCGAGCGCTTGCGAAGGGTCCCCCGCTGTGTGGAGCGCCGCGCTAAAACCGCCGGCAAAACAAGCACTGACCACCAAGCGCAGACGTCGGGGATGATGGGCCTCGGCCTGCCACAAAGCCACATCCCGCGGCGTCAGCGCCTCGCCCCCCCAGACGCCGAACTGATTTTCTTGTGGCACCTCCCCTTGAGTACCGTGCCCTAACAACACCAAAGCAAAGTCACCTTGCCCGGCCTGAAATGCCGCTAGAAAGTCTCGCTTAACGTCATCCAGCGTGGCCGGCAGCGCTGTCCGCATACGCGTCGGTTGAAACCGCTCTCTGGGGCGCGGGTCAAACAACGCCGCCAATTGCCACACCAAGTCATCGCTGGACCCTGGCAAAGCACTTACCTGCACGCCTTGCGTCCCCCGACCTCCAGCAAACAGTACGCGGGCGCGTGGACCTAACACCGCGGCGGCCAACATCGTGTCGTCTTCGATCGAAATCTGGTTGCTATCGGGGAAAGCTCCACCCCCGACCACCAGAAACTGCCAATCTGCCGGCGGCAGGGTTGGTATGGGTACGTCAGCGACGGTCGATGGCGCCACGACCTTGGAACAACCAAGGGCCACGCTTAGCGCCAGACTCCCGGCACAGATCTTAATGTGGCGCAGCATGCTTAGGTCGTTAGGCGATCGCCTGACGCACTATCGCCAGTTGGCGATCACTCGCAAAGTGATGCGCATCTTCGAGCACATCGATGGCGCGCGCGATCGGCTCGTACGGCAAGGTCGGCATTCCGGCAAGCCTTGCAACAACGCCCATCGCGGCGCACGCTTCGTCTTTCACCGTGCACATGTGCTGCAGATAGGCTCCCGCAAAAAAGGCAGCTCGCAGGGTGTCGTCGGCTTTGAGTTGTGCGCGACGTTCCTGATGGAGCTTGAGGGCGACCTCAAACATCACCAAGGCCCCTACCACGTACCAGGCTTGGTCTACGAGCGACTTGTTGACTTGAACTCGGGTGACCTGCCGCCCGGCCTCCTGAGCCCGAGTCAACCGAACAAGCTCATGGTCGGGGCCTTCAAACCAGCCACCCGAACGAAAGCTCTCAACATCGTTCTGCGTAAAGCATGAGCCGTGCTGCCCATACTCAACATGGTAACCCGAGTAAGTATTAAGAAACTGCACAGCGTGCAGAATCGGCGTGCCATCTAGGTCGGGCGCATCCAGCGCGTTAACGCGTGCCACGCCGTCCACCTTCATACCCGGTGTGCTTGCAAGGCGTACGTTGTACAGGCGATCCACGCTGTTGCCACGGCCATCCAAAACACCATCTTGGTCGACGTCGTAGTAGGCAAAACGCCGGACCTCGTGCGGGAAGAAGTAGTTGTCGAGACCCTGTTCGTCGGAGATGGCCGGCGCCTTGGCGCGCATCTCGGCATAGTCGCGTAGGTTCAAGCAGCCGTCCAAAAGCGTACTCGCGATGCTTTGCACCGACGGGAAATACGACGGCGCATCGGTGGTCACGACGTGGGCGCCCGGATACTTGCCCATAACCTCAAAGATATTCTGCTTACCGCGACACATAGCCAACAACACCAGCTTGTCACCCACCGCATCAGGCGCTTTGCGCAATGCTGCCGAAACGTTGCCGCCTAGGTTAGAGTGACCGGTGTAGAACACAATGTGGACACGTTCGTCGTCCATGTTACGGAACAAATTGTCGGTCGTCTCCACGACCTCCACGCGCATCGATACCGGCCCACCCGGTGCCTGATGATTGGTTTTGGTGAGCACAAAGCGGCGTGGAGTCTCATCAACATAGGCCGCCTCAACCGCAAAACCCAGACGCCCGTAGGCGGCAATCGGGTCGCCGTAGCGCCAACAGTCTTTGTGCGCATATTGGCGCACGCACAGCTCGCGCTTGCCGCTCGCAAACCATTTTTCGTAGGGAGGTCGCGCGGGAATGACCTGTTCGCCCAACGCCTGCAGTTGCGCCTGTTCGGGTGCAGCCAGCGACGCCTCCAGCCGCTCCAGGTTCAGAAACATCGAAAGCTTCAAACCGCGCGACGGCTCGGCATTCGCCTGCGCCAGGTAGAGCGCCACGGCCCGCGCTCTCAAGGCCGCATCGGTCCCGCCACACGCTTCAATCAACCCCAACAGAAGCGTGGCCGAGCCAGAGCGCATGCGCAGCTTCCAGAGCGTCAACTGTGGCCCTGCATCGGTGCTTGCGACAAAGGTTTTAGCCAGGTGGTCGCACAGCTTTTCCTTGATAGCGCTCGGCACAATCGCAAGTGGGGCGCCAGCAGCTTGGCCTAATGCCATCGCGGCGCGGTAAATCGTGAGCGCACCATTCTCGTCATAGCGCGGCGAGGCACCGCTGCCGGTGGTCAAGTAGCCGTCGGGGGACAGATAGTAGCGACGCCCCAATACTTCGGGCAAACCTAAGTCGAGGTCAGCGCTGGCGATACAGCTGTTGGCTGACACCAACACCGGCGCCGCTGCCTGCGCACCCAGCAAACGGTTCCTCTGGGTCGCGCGTGGGTCATTGGGCGCCACCAGATCGCCAGCAAATACCGGCTGTGCGGGTTTTTGGTTCATGACCGCGGGCGCGCTCCCGACCGCTGCCGGCTGAACCCCGTGATCGGTGCCTGGACGTAACGCGTTCAAGCCTTTGGCCGCGCGCGATAGCCAACCATCTATCCAACTGTCGAGAACCTTTGGCATCACCAACTCCGACCCAGGCGCTTATGTGACCCTGACTACTTCTTAAGCGTTTTCGGCAGGTTGGCGTTGAGGTTGCGTCTGCCGACGGCTACATCGGGAATTCATAACCGAGCCGCAGCACGACTTCACGCGACGGCCCCGGCAACGGCGCATGAGCGTTGTTATACGGCTGGATGAACACCCGTTTCTGGTTGAACAAGTCGTACACGGCCAACGAGAGAGCCAAACCCTCAACACCAAGCCCCTGGTACATCAGGTTCAGGTTAACGAGGGTAAGCGTGCCAAGATCCTCGCCAGTCGCCTCGCCCTGCGCATTAACACCGGTGTAAGCATAGCGTGTGCCGTTTTGCACAGTGCCGGTGACGCCCAAACTCAGGTCGCGGTAGAGCAACCAGGCGGTTTGGAACGCCAGCTTGTGCGGCGAAAAACCCACATAGGCGCGTTCGTTGTCGGGCACGTTATAGGTTTCGACCTGGTTCTTTCCCATCGGGTCGTAGAACGAGTAACTGACCGAGACGAAGTGCCCCGCATAGCGCCACTTAGCTTCCAGTTCGAACCCACGGCTGCCGAGACGCTCGCCGTTAATGTACTGCTCCGTCTCCAACGCTTGGTCGTAGTAGTAGATGATCGGTTTCTTCACGGTGGAATCGAAGATATTGGCGCTGAAGAACAGCGTGTCGCTGAGTTGGCCCCCCAACTGCAGTTCGTACACGGTGGCCCGCTCCGGGGTCACCTCCGAGGTAAGCGCTAGGTTGTAGATGGTCGGGGCGTGAAAGGCTTGGCTCACCAAGAGCTTGGCGTGGGCGCGACCGAAGTTGCGCATCAACGCCAAACGCGGCACCAGTGAATTGCCAAAACGCGAATGGTGCTCGAACCGGGCCCCAAGCGACACATTCAGATACTCCGTGTAGGCCAAACCCTGGAGATACGCAGCCATGTTGGTAAAGGTGATTTCGGAGCGCGTGTTGGTAGCATCGTCAGGGTCCACAAAACCTGCCACTTCGTCCACCGCGTGGTCGCGCGCGTACTCGAATCCAGCCAACAAGTTCACTTCCGGCAGCACGTCATAGGCTGCTTGCACGCTCGCCTGCAGCCGGTTGGCGGTGGGATCCCAATAATAGGCATCACCCGGTTCGAAAATATCGTCCACCGTCACCCAAGGCTTCTGGTAGATGAAACGCAGCTCGGGAGTAACCGTCAGTCCTGCAAGAGGTGCGAGCCGATAGTTGGCGGTGAGGACGTGTTGCGTGGTGCTAGAGGTGGCGCGTTCGGGCACAATGCTGTCGTAGCCATCACGCACACCCAAAACGTAACGGTCGAACAGATAGCCCACATGCAGTCCCTGCCAATCGACGTTGACGTTCAGGGCCAACGGGTCGGTGGCGGCATTGCGCGGCATCTTGAAGCTGTCGCCATACACGTCCGTGTAGATCTGGTCGCTGCGATTCCCCTGCCCAACAAACAGGTGCGCCGCAACACCAAGGTCGCCGAGATCCTTGAGGACTTTGCCACCCGAGAGGCTCAGGTTGCGCCGGCCAAAGCTTTGTGCGAGCGACACATCGTCGTGCGCTGCGCCGTCAAACATTTGGCCGTACGTGCCCGTGATGGCGACGCCCTCAAGAGCGGCGGCGCTGCGGGTAATGATGTTCAAGACGGCAAGCTCTGCGGTACCGCCGTAGATGGCCGAGCCCGGACCGCGAATGATCTCAATCCGCTCAATCCAGTCGACGCTATAGTGGTTGCCGAATGGCACCAGTGAGTACATCAAGTCGTGCAACGGCTGCCCATCCATCAGGTAGACGATACGGCCTTCGGCCGCCCAAAGGCCGCGCACACCGGGATACACCGCGTTGAAGTTATCGGCCGCCAATTGGAAGCCC
>Ga0116155_10001582_pt1 | contig 16194 bp, 20 predicted proteins | sample AD_UKC032_MetaG_FD_89890 | JGI IMG/M metagenome (GOLD analysis project Ga0116155, IMG submission 89890) | Active sludge microbial communities of municipal wastewater-treating anaerobic digesters from USA - AD_UKC032_MetaG | ecosystem: Engineered > Bioreactor > Anaerobic > Digestate | place: USA...
GCAGCGTCATGGGTTCAGGTCACGCAGAGGGGTCAATGCTCCTGGGAAACTCCAGGTGCAGGGGGGTCAATGCTCGTGAGAAACTTTAGGCCAGAGGGGTCAAAGGTCGTGGGAATCGACACTAACAGGCCACGAAAAACCGGGAGGTTGAGTTTTTCGCGACAGACACTCACGCAGGCGGGGTCCAATTCGAGCCCATACACGGCGCTTGCAAAGCGTGCTTTTGCCTCATGCAGGAAGCCGCCCTTGCCACAGCCCATGTCGAGAATGCGCGTTTGTTGGTTCAACGGTACGACCCGAGCCAATGATCTAAGGCGTTTTGTCACCACGCTCTTCGTGATTTTCGATACCAGTAACGCTCTGAGCCCGCTCAGATGCTCAGCATCAGCTACCTCTAGTTGTGCGCAGATGACCGAGCCATCATAGAATTGCGCCATGCTTGCTGGCGTCGGTCGCGGGTTGATGTAGGCAAGGCCACAGTTACAACAACGGACGACCGGGAAGCGCAACGGCCGTCCGAACGCTGTCTTGTTCAGTACGAACAACGTCTCCTCTGCCGTACTTTTTTGACAGAGATTGCAGCAGACGCGTTCCAAATCTACGGGTGACATCGACAGCTTACTTTCATGGTGCCGTCCATGGCGTCGAAAATGCGCTCGTGCACCCCGACGTAGGTGTCATCGTCGCAACCAGCTGTGCGCCTGCAGGCACCGTGGCATCCACCTGCCAAGTGGCACCCACGCTACAAGCGGCTGAGCCCAACCACTGTTGCGGCTGCCCTGCCGACGCCGCAAAGAGCTCCAGTTGGCCCGCAGCAGGACATTCGCCGCCAATCCCCGCGGCCGTGCGATTCATGATCGTAGGTGGTACCGCAACGCCATCGCCGGTGGGGACGTAGCTTGCACCAGTGTCTGCAAATTGGTTGTGGGTCACCGCCACTGACGCGTTGGGGTTGCAATGAATCAGCAACGGCATTCGTTCTGCCACAACGTTGTCAGGGCCAATGTCCACCTGCGGGGCCGCAAACAGACTCTCCAGCACATCGATCTGGAACTGGCCGTCGCTAGCTGCTAGCAGCCTCCCGCCCGGTTCCTGCCCGAGCCAGTTCCCGGTCACTCGCAAGCGGTAGGTGGTGTCGTCGCCAGCGGCGGCGGTCAGGGAGAAGTTGGCAACGACGTTGTTGACGATCACGACCTGTCGGGCCCATGAAAAGACGCCATTGTCGGCCCCCATCACTGTTTGAGCCTGGGGGTCGTAGCCTAACCAATTGTTGAGGATCGTCACGGCGGCGTAGCTTTCGACGAGGCTTTGACTGCCGCTGATCACATTATGAGGTCCAACCGTAACAGTTCCCGCCATCACCAACGGCCGGTCTGCGGCGATCAGGCGCACCATCGCCATTTCTGTGTTTGCGCCCAGTCGTTGGGGCAGATGGCTGCCAATCAGTTCGAGTCCCAAAAGACGGCTGTTGTTGACCGTCAAGGCGCATCGCGAGGTACAGTCTGCGGGAATCGCTGAGAAATCCAAACGGACACCGGCGCCGCGCGCATCCAGGCAGATCTCGGGCACAACATCAGGCATGTCTCCGGCAACGACGGCAAGCGTAGTTGGCGTGGCAAGCGGAAAGCTTACGGTGTCAAAGCGAATGATTTCCCATCCCGCACGATTGCGCGCGATCCACAGTGCCTCGGCCAATGACAAAGAGGGGCCAGCTTCGCCCGGATCTGCCAAGGCAGGCCAGCCATTAACATCCACAGGCCCATCGACCCCCAAGTCCGTCGCTGTCACAACCAGGTCGGGGAACGGTGAAGGAGCGCAGGCGGGCAATTCCGGAAGCGTTGCTACGTACTCTCCCCATGACGATGTGGGGGTAGAGCTGCCATCGCCGTTGGAGTCTGAATCCTTGGTTTCAAACAACAACGCGCTACGCGCCACGCAGGCGGGTAATGCCAGCAACAACGCGGTCAGGAGCCTCGCTCGTGTCACACGAACACGTACCATCCAACTCACCGTCCATCCATACCCAGACGAGTCGTAGTGTGCGTAACCCCACGATCTGGCTCAGATGTCCGCTCAACTCTAGGAGGTCATCGCCCAGATGCCCATCCACCCGACCCTCTCAATAACCTGAGGCGTGAGCTGCTCGCGCCGCTTGAGGGAAAGGTCCTGGAAATCGGCGTTGGCACCGGTCTCACGCTGCCACACGACGCGGCAGGCGTGGAATTGAGCGGCATCGATCCAGACGCCGACAAGCTCGTCCGGGCGGCCCGACGACGTGGATCTCACATCGGCCCGCTGACCTTCGTGACGGGCGATGGCAATGCTCTGCCGTTCGCGGACGCGAGCTTCGACGCCGTTGTCATCTCGCTTGTGCTCTGCTCGGTTCCGGAGCCCCGTCGAACCCTGGCCGAGGTTTGGCGGGTACTAAAGCCGGGCGGAGAGCTGCGCGCCCTCGAACACGTTCGGGCGCCGAACGCGCTGCTGGCGGCCTCGCAGCGTGCGATTGCGCCCGCATGGAGACTCATTGCTGGCGGCTGTTGCCTCGACCGCGATACCGTGCACGACATCGTTGCGGCAGGGTTCACCGTGAGCGACCATCGCCCGCACGCAGCTGGAGTGTTTGTGCAGGTAGTCGCAAAGAAGGCCGGCCTACGGGGCCAAGACGCTATCAATCGAGTACTCGAAGGCCAGGTTGCACGCACCGTAGCGGAGCCGAAAGAACCCTAGCTCGCTGGGGTTCCAGGTCGCGCCCCAGCTGTTCTTGACGATCCAATAGCCTTCGGTGTCGTTCCAGCCCACAACCACAACGTCGTGGCCTCCAGTGAGAGACGGGCAGGAATAGACACCCGACGCATCCTTGGCCATGCCACCGGCCGACATTGATGCGACCACCGGCCCGACATTCTGGATCGTCAGTTTGGGCACGTTGCGATAGTTCTCGACGCGGGAGAAGCCGGAAATCGTCCACCGTCGGGAGTCAACATCGCTGCAACGTTCGTCGCACGAAACGCTTTCGTCATCTCTCCACGGGAAACACACCTCGTCTGGAACTCCGGTACTCTCTACATAGCCCAATGCCAAGCCCATTCCGCCGCATGAGACCAGATCTTGCTCGGCGAGGTTGATATCGAGATCAGGGTTGTCGTTCTGAATATTCCAGCGCGCCTCGATGGCCGAGAGGGCAGCAAACGCCATGCATGCCCCGATGTGTTGTTGGTTGGCCGCTGGCGTGGTCCAGTTGCCGCCCGCGTGGTTGCGCCAATCGAACGACGCCAAAACCTCGTTCGCCATGCAAACGCCATCATGGCAGGCACCATAGGAGCTGTCGAAAGCGCCATCTGTGAGGGTCGCATCGCACGGGTCGGCATTTGCGCAGGCACTGCAACCCCGATGAAAGGAGCCATCCTGGGTGCGACAGACGTGTCCGGTCGTAACACAGTCGAGCGTGCCCTCCGTATCGGCGCAGAAGCCCTCGTGCACAAACTCCTGTTGACCGTTGCGCAAGAAGGTCGCGTCACACGCTTGTCCACCGCGCTGACAACCGCGAACAACCGTCCCGTTGCAATTGTCGCGAAAGCAGTCACGCGCTACCGGGGGCATCAACACGCATTCGTCAACAGCACACAGGCCATACACGCCCTGGTCGCTGTCGGGATGGCACAAAAGCCCCTGCACGATGCTGTCACATCCACACCACGAGAACGTGCCGTTTCGCTCGATATCGACACGCGGCTCTGAGCACGCGGCGGCCTGGCAACTACCACCGCTGATGGTGCCGTAGCCGGGATCGAAGTTCCCGATGTACGTATCGTCGCACGGCGTTCCCTCGGTTTGGCATGCCGGTTGAGACTGGTGGTAGACCGTACCGTCGTTGAGACACAGGACGTCGCCACCCCCCATCGAGCTTGCGGCCTGGCACTGGCACATACCGCCCTCGAAGCACGTGCAGAGCCCCTCTTGTTCGTAGAACGAAGCGTCGACGCCGAGCATGGTTCGACAGGTCAAGCCGCTATGACCCTCGCAGGTTGTGAAGGCCTGCCGGTTGCTGTCGCCGGTAGAACAGGCATCCAGGTCGCAGTCGAGAACCATCGGGGTGCTCCAAGACGGCACAGCACACTCATGACCGACGCAATAACCATCGGCGACGCCGTCTGCGTTAGCGTCGCAGACGCAACCGTTGCAATTGTCATTGCAACCGACTCTCTCGAAACTCCCGTCGGGCGAGAAGTCGGCGTTAACGCGCTCTTCGTTGGGGTCGATACACAGCGCATAGCCCTCAGGTTCTTTGTATGTGCAGTGGGTTTGATTGAAACAGTCGTCGTCGTCGCCGCACAACGAACAACGGGATCCGGTACACATCGACGACAGGCACTCACCCCCATCGGTGCAGCTTGCGCCAGGGGCCAACGCACCGCGACACGCGCCATAACCCATGGCCGAATCGAACATGCAGTCCCGATGCTCTCCACACGTGCTCGCGTCTTCGCACATCGAGCAGACGCCCATGAGGCAGTAACCCGAGTGGCACTCTTCTTTGTCCACACACGTCTCGCCAAGGGTTCGCTTCTCGACACTGGCGCAGACGTAGTATGTCGCGGCCTCGTCAAAGTGACAGGTGCTGCCCGGCAAACAGGTCGTGTCGTCCATGCAACTGGAGCACCGCTCGCCGTAACAAATCCGGGAGGCACACACGTCGCCATCTGAGCAGCTCGCCCCAAGGGGTTTGTCAGAAACAACGTATTCGACGGAGCCGTGACCTATGCAGCTCACGGCAAACAACAACACTGCGCCGTACGGTTGCGAAACAGCTCTGTTCATCGTGCGGGCACCCCAGGGATGGCAGCTCCTAGGAATATTTAGCACACCCCCTGTCCACGTCCCTAGCCTCAAGGGGCCCCCAACCGCATTTGACCCCAACGGCCTATTGGTATTCTGATACCTTCAACAGGTGATCGATGTCGTTTGTTGAACTCCCAGAGCGGGCGCACAGTACCGCCGCCACCGCGACGTATCCGAAGCGGAGCCCAGGCGTCTACTGGTTGCTCCTCGTCGTAGCCATCGTCGCGGAGGTTGCTGCCACGACGACGCTCAAGTCCACCGAAGGATTCACGCGCTTGTGGCCATCGGTGTTCGTTATCACCTGTTACGAGATCTCGTTCATCTTGTTGACCCTGTGTGTCAAGCGCATCGCTGTGGGCATCCTTTATGCGGTCTGGTCTGGCGTGGGTGTGGCGCTGGTCACCTTGGTGGCGTGGCTTTGGCTACGGCAATCGTTGGATGTCGCGGGGATGGCCGGCGTGGGCCTGATCATTGGCGGTGTGGTGGTCATTCACTTCTTCTCAAAAACGACGAGCGCTTAGCGATGCCTTGGCTCATTCTCTTCGTGGCAATTACGGCTGAGGTCACGGCGACCGCAGCGATGAAGCTGACGGACGGCTTCAAGAAGCTGTGGCCTTGGGCTGTCGTGATGGTGGCCTGCTACTCGCTGGCGCTCTACCTGTTGTCGCTGACGCTCGACACGCTGCCGGTGGGCATCGTTTACGCCATTTGGTCCGGTTCGGGCGTCGCGCTTATCACGGTTGTTGGACATTTCGCATTCAAACAGGTCATGGACCGGCCAGCCCTGTTGGGTATCGGCCTCATCGTTGCTGGTGTGCTGGTGTTGCAGCTGTTCTCCGCGTCGGTGCCTCGATAGACGTGCATGATGCGAGAATTTACTGTCGGAGGCCAAACAGCCCACATCACTTGCGCCGACCTGGAGGATATCCGGCAAGTCGTGGTTGACAGACTGAGTGCCTGGAACGACGAGGCGCGAACGCTCATGATCGACGAGCTGCAAGGCGCGGTCCTGGTCCTCGATCCCGAAAATAGCCGCCTGGGGCCTTGGGTGCTCACTGTGCGACGAGAGAAATTGGCGTTGGTCCGGATTCCGCCGCGTACCACCGTGAACTGCCTGTTCGTGGTCGTGCTGTCACGGGAAAACGATCGCTGGGTGGTCAATGATTTCTTCAACGAATGCCTGCAGGCGCGTTAGCCTCTCCCGAGGGGTGCGGCGACGGAAAGACCTGGCACGAAAGGATGCTGGTACAAGGAGCTTTTTGCGTCAGCACCCGCAGCTGCTCGGCCAACGGCAAATGCCTGCCCTGTTTGCACCAGTCGCTGAGGGCACCCAGTGAGCGGTTCGATGTTACGACGATATGCTGCGCGACGTGATCGTCGCTGTAACCTGGGGGTATCCAATGGAGCGGGGTGCTGGCACATTCGCGCCACGGTGTATTGTAGGATGATGCCCGGCATGCCGCTTGCAAATGGTTGTGAATGAGGAGGCCGTGATGACGCCCACGCAACGGACAGATCGTGTTTCGGGCCATTGGCTTGGTTGGTCCGAGGCATTCGGGAGCATCTGCCTGGTTGCTCTGGCGCACTGTGGCACTGGAGAGGCGCCTCCTGCCGAAGCGAACCGCGTGGGCGGCGATGACGTGGCTTACGCGACGGACGGCTTGCCGGTTGATGAACCGGCGGAAACGGATCTTCCTGGCGGTGATACGGGGGATGCTGGCGACAGTTGCCTCGCGGGAACGCCGTGTGTCGAGAATCCCGGCGCGCCCTGCCGGATGGGGCTCCTCTCCTGCGTTGGCGGGTCGCACTGCGTCGACGGCGAAGCGGCGCCCATGGGCCTGTCGTGCGGCGCTGATCGCGTTTGCGACGGCGCCGGCGGTTGTCTCGCCACGGACGCACTTCGCCCGTTGCTCACCGTCACCAGGCCGCTACAGAGCGAGATCCTGGCGGTGACGCGCACGGCGCTGCCTTTCGATATGCGACTCGGAGGCGAGCAACGACGGCGGATCTCTGTGCAGATTCGGGACGACGATGAGGTGCTGTACGCGACCACCGTCCAGGTTGATCCCGGGCCTAACTCCTTCACGTTGCCCCTGGTGACCGAGGTCGCTGGCCGCCGCACAGGAAGGTTCTTCGAGCTCGTCGTCGGCGACGTGGTGGTGCGGTCGTTTGGTTTGGGCTTTCTGTTCGTAGCCGCCGGGCAATCCAACACCGTCAGCGCCGAGTGCAACCAATGCCCGACGACCGTCGCACCGGTCGCCAACGTCGTGGATCATCGACAGGGAACCCTATCCGACCTCCCGCAGCCAGACTCAACCTCCTGATTTGACGAAACTTTTACCGCCACCACAGCCGGACCCTGCGCCGAGCCAAGTCGGCCGATAAGGTTGGTTGACGATAGCCGCGCGGCGACCAGACCTGCGCACAGCATCCGAGGTGTGGTAGCGTGCTTCCGGTTAAAGGGGGCATAATGAGAGCCAAAGTTGCTGCCGGAGCAGCCTGTCTAACATTCATGACGGCTTGCCGTTTGCTTAACCCCGAGTACTACAAGGCTCGCGACGCGTGCGCCGAGTCGATCGCCGTGCTGCGGGCGTTTCCAACCGCACCTTACCGCACCATTGGCGGGCGCGGCGCGAGCATTTCACAAGAGCAAGTGCTCCGAAACGCTGCCTGCGCGGCCGGTGCCGATGCCGTCGTCATCATTGTCGGCGAAGAGGAAGGGCGCAAACCTCGGAAGCACCCGCAGCCAGTCCTTGAGGGCACCTACATTCGATACGTGAATGCCTCTGACCGCGCGGGCAAACTCGAGGAGGCGTCCGCACCGACTTCAGGACCGGCGTTGATGCACGGTTGCGGCACCGACGGCGACTGCAAAGGGGACCGGATTTGCGTCGATGGAAAGTGCGTCGCTCCGTCGTCAGACCCGGCGAAATATTGACTCACCGTCGGCTACAGAACCCGACCGAGCCATGCCGGCCGACAGGATTCCGTGACGATGTTATTTCTAAACAACCAGGCTTCGGCAAACGACCCGCCCAAGACGCGAGCGACATCATAGTAGAACGAGCCGTTGTAGTAGGCGTGGCCCATGTTGATGCCGAAACCGTTGTCGTCGAAGCGGAAGCCGTAGAGGCGATCGTAGCGCCGTTTTTGGTCAGCCAAGGTGCGGTCGAAATCGAAATCCTTTTTGTTCAACTCGATCTGCCACTCATACCGGCCGATTTCGAGCGCCAGGATGCTGCCCGTCTCGGCGATTGCCGGCAGCAGGCGAAACTCGGCAACAGGCTCGACAACAGCCGGTGGCGCGAGGGCTTCGCCGTTTTGTGGCTGACTTACGAGGACACCGAGCAGCAACGGTAGGATCATCGGACTATTTGTCTGGGATTGCGGCGCGCGCGCAAGCGATCAGCGGGCCGAGGAACACTGCCCGTCGGCGTAGCTCAGGGCGACAAGCGGGATGAATCACGCAAACACGCGAAGTCGCGCTTGACTTGCCAAGCCGTCGCAAACGACCCATAGGCTCGCCGTGCTAGCTCCGCAGGGGACAACAAAGGGTCGCCTTCCATCGCGGCCCACATGTCGGCCCGGTACGTCGGTCCCATCTGCACGCGCTGCCTGTAGCCTCGGTGTCGCGCCGCCAGATCGCGCGGCGCCATCACGTCTTCCCGTCTGTCGCGCAGGATGCCGGCCGGCACAAGCAACGGGCTGCCAATGAAGCGCGCGTCTTCGCCGTGGCGGCCGATGTGGAATGCGGTTCCCGTGCGCAGGAGGTCCACACGATCACCGTCGTGAAGCTGGGCCAAACGCACGAGGCGTCGGTCTTTCTGAAGCCAACGTCCCACTGCCGCCCAAAACGCCCGCACTCTGGGTGCGGTCTGTTCACGGACGGCGCGGTAGAGACGGTCTGCGTTGAGCCACGCGTGGTGGACCGTCAGCCAAGTGACAAGCACGCTCAAGACGCGGAGGTCGTCTTCTTCCATGCCGGCAATCGACGCGGCTATGAGAGTGTCTTCGATGTTGGTGTCCCCCATCGGTACCGCGGCGAAGTTCATGCCGATGCTCACCATGGCTTGGGTTAGCGCGTCACCCGTTAGGATCTCTCTCGACGCCAAGGTTCGCCTATGTGCCATGGCCCAACCTCCGGCGCAGATCGTCGAGAGTATCCGCGACGTGCGCGGGCCAGTCTGGATTCGCGTCCCGCTCGGCCAACCAGGGAGTGATCAGGGTTAGCTCGTCGTCGGTCGGCGCGAGGGCCACGCAGTCCTGCAAGTCGATGCCTCGGTCGCAGAGGGCGAAGAGCTTGCTTCTCAGCAAATCAAGGCGGCCGAGGCTGCGCAGCGTGATTGCACGCCCGGCAAACGCAACTTGCAGGTGCTCTAACCAGCCCAAGGGGAGATCGTTGGCGAGCGCCGCCGGTCCGTTGTTGAGCCAGTCGTCCGCCAGCACCTCGCCATACGCGCGTCGGGCCGCAGCGAACTGCTTGGAGGCGTCCTGGATTGCTCCTGGTAGCTCAGGATAGAGGATGTCGCAATCGCGAGTCTGTCGAGACACAACCCCAAGCAAACCCAACGCGGTGCCGCCCACGACCACGGCATCAAGCCGAAGGCCACGCTCGGCCAGGAATATGTCGAACAGAGCAATAGTGTCGCGGGGCTTCATGGTATCAGAATAACCGATACCATCTACAAGTCAAGGTGGCACCCAAGTCCACGCAGGTGGTCGCAAAGTCGAGCGGATCATCGACATGGAACCCTATCCGACCTCCCATTGTTCGACCCAGCCTCCTGATTTTACTAAATGTAGGCTAACCGTCGGCTACAGAACCCGACCGAGCCATGCCGGCCGACAGGGTTCCGTGACGATGTGATTTCGATGTGATTTCTGGGTAAACGACAGCCTGCGAGGTCGATGATGAAAGAGATTGTACAAGACAAGAACCTAGTGGCCCGTTGCGGTCTGTACTGCGGCGCCTGTGGATCCTACCTAAAAGGCCGCTGCGCCGGGTGTCACGAGAACGCCAAAGCCACTTGGTGCAAGGTGCGCAGCTGCTGCTCTGAGCACCAGTACGCGAGCTGCGCCGACTGCAAGGAATTCCCAGATCCCAAGGACTGCAAGAAGTTCAACAACGTCATCGCCAGAGTCATTGGCGTGGTGTTGAACTCCAACCGCGGTGCCTGCATCTTGAAGATCCGCGAGCTGGGCGTCGAGGGTTATGCCGGCTTCATGGCCACGCAGAAGCGTCAGAGCCTGCCGCGACGGTCGTAGTCCGAGCGCGCCGTCCGGGCACCTGCGGCCGCTTGTGATTCCCGCGCTGGTGGAACTGGTTCCCTCGGACGCCGGTGGCGAGACTCGCCCCCACGACTTACCATCGGCTCATGGCAAAGCTCGTATTCGGAATGATGCAATCGCTCGACGGCTACGTTGACGATGCGGCGGGTACGCTCTGTATGCCGGCGCCAGGCCCGGCGGTGTTTCGTCACTTCCTCGACGTGGTGGCCGGTCACGCTGGCGCCATCTACGGCCGGCGCATCTACGAGGTGATGCGTTACTGGGATGTCGATCGGCCGGAGTGGGATGTGGTGGAGCGCGAGTTCGCCACCGCCTGGCGACGGCATCCAAAGTGGGTCGCGTCGCGCACGCTCGCATCGGTCGGGCCTAACGCGACGCTGATCCGCGGCGATCTCCACGCGTTCGTGCGCAACCTGAAGGCGACGGTCGACGGCGAATTCGACGTCGCTGGGCCCGAGCTTGCGGCCGCCGTAGCGCCGCTGATCGACGAGTACCGGCTCTACTTCAGGCCCTACGTGCTCGGCGGCGGTAAGCCGTACTTCGCCATTGTTAGGCCGCCGCTGCGCCTCGTCGCCACGGACCGCATCGGCGAGGACGTGGTCCGGCTGACCTACGTCCCCGCGTGAGGCGCGACGCGCGGATCATCGACATGGAACCCCATTCGACCTCCCGCAGCCAGACTCAACATCCTGATTTGACTAAGCTTTCACCGCCATCGCTCCAAGTACCCGCTTGGGCCATGCCGACCGATAGGGTTCCTCTACGATGTGATCCACGACAGTTCGTCGCCCACGCCGACCTGTCATGGAGCTGTGTCGAACTCGCAATCGCGGCCCAGACACTGGTAGTGCCGAACTGGTTGGCCGATGCCGGCTCGCAGGTCGGTGATGATCTTTGAGTCGTCCTCTGATAGGCTGTGACTCGTGTTCGGAGCCAATGGGATGACGCTAGAGACAACACTGCAAGTCCTGTATCGCGACCGCCCCGACTTGCGCGGCGTCACAGACCAGCGCGTGTTGGCAGAGGTACTCGCAAAAAATGGCGACGTGGCGAGCGCAGCCCTGGTTCGCAACGCCGCCGCGGATGCTTTCCAAGCGGCCTTTCGCGACTGGTTTGCTTCGACCGCAGCGACACCCGCCACCTTGGGCGACGCAAGCCGCATCAAAGGCGACAAGAACCCCAATACGGGTGCCAGCACGCAGTTCAGCTCGTTCTTGCACCGACTTGCCGCCTGGATACCCGGCAACTCAGACCATCCGGACCTGGGCGAAGTAAGGCTCCATCCCAACGCACCGCCGCTCGCCGTACCCTACAAGCTCGCCCAACGCATCAACGCGCGCCTTGCCCATCTGCATAAGCCCTCGACCGACGCCGCCGCGCTTCAGCGCGAACTGAAGGACGCCAATTGCTATGGCGCAATCCTCGCCGTCCTTTACGGCAAAGATCCGAACGCCTATTTGAGTTTCTCCCCAACCGAAGTCAGAGCCGCTGGCCGCGGAACTTTTTTGGACGAAGAGGCCTTGGCCGCTGAACTGCGCGGCAGACAAGCCCCGGTTGTCCTGATGTTTGGCCAACATGCGCATCATGCGGCGCTGTTCTTGGGTTTCGATGCCAATGGCGTCGGCGTCGTCTTCCAAAAAGGCAACCTGTCTGAAAACTACCCGTGGGAGATTTTGACACTCCACGACATTTTTGATCGTTACGTCGACGGCCAATACAACGACAACATCGTCTCGTTTGGACGGCCGCGTCACGCCCATTGACGACAGCCACACCCAGCCCTGTAGCGGCTAACCTACGTCCCCGCGTGAGGCGCGATGCGCGGCTCATCGACAGGGAACCCCATCCGACCTCCCACAGTCAGACTCAACCTCCTGATTTAACTAAGCTTTCACCGCCATCACAACCAGAGCCCGACCGAGCCATGCCGGCCGCTAGGGTTCCGTGTCGATGTGAGCCGCTGGCTTGAATCGCGCCCGCAGCCGTCTTCCCAACCCCAGCTGCGTGCCCGCCGCGAGGATTCCCAACCCGAGACACACGCCCCACACCGCGATGCGCCCGGCATGCTGCAACAGTACGCCACCGGTCACTGGCGCGACCACGCCCGCCACGCCCCCCACCATGCTGAAAAGACCTTGATAGCGTCCACGCTGCGCGGTGGGCGCCAGATCGGCCACGAGCGCATTGGCAAGTGGGAAATAGGCGATTTCACCGAGCGTCCAGACAGCAATGGCGACGCCAAACAGCGGCGTCGTGGTAACGAGAGCGTTCATGCCAAAGCCTAGGCCAACCAACAGGCAGGCGATGGCAAGCACGTTGGATCGGTCTCGCCGGCCGAGGAACTCGGCGACGAACGGCTGCAATACAACAATTAGAAAACCGTTGATGCCGATCAAGCGGCCGTAGGTGGCTGGGCTCACACCATGAGCGGTGAGATCCACCGGCAGCGCCACCTGGTGTTGCCAGAAGACCAGCACCAAAAACAGGGTTCCTAGCAAAAAACGCCCAAACACCGGATCCATGAGTGGCGCAACCAAGCTTGAGCGTTCGCCAGGTGTCGCCTCACGAACGCCTGGCGGCCGCGTCTCTGGGACCGCTACCAGGACGAGCACCGCATAGGCGATGGAGGTGATGCCATCGATATAGAACAGCACGCCGTAGCCGCGCTCGACAAAGAAGCCGGCGGCGCTGACCGCAATCGCAAATCCCAGGTTGATGGCCCAATAGATCAACCCGTAGGCCCTGGGCCGATCCTTGGAGGGAACCAGGTCGGCCACTGCCGCCTGCACGCCCGGGCGATACATTTCGCCCAAGAGCGCGAGAAGAAAAGTGAACAGGGCGATGAATTCAAGGCGTTTTGAGCATCCCAGGGCAATCGCGCACGTGCCACCGGCTCCGAGGCCGATCAGAATGGCGGGTTTGCGACCCCAGCGATCCGCGACCCAACCGCCCAAGGGTCCTGCGCCAATCAAACCCAAGCCGTACAACGACACGATGAGGCCGGTGTCGCCAATGCTCATGCCGCGGCTGCGCGTCAGGTAGAGGCTCAAGAACGGCACGACGAAGCCACCCAAGCGGTTCACCAGGGTGCCGACCCACAACATCCAAAACGCTCGGGGCAAGCCGCCGAGGTGGGGGCGCCAACCGGCGACGTTCATGGCCGCACCTCACGCGCGGTTTCGAGAAGCAAGATCAAGCGGTGGGCAATTATCACAAAGCGGGCTCTTGGCACTACGGGGCTGCGAGTCGGTAGCGCTATCGCCCAGCACCATTTCTTGAGTGCAAGTTCGTACAACGATGCCCGCGCGCAATTGCTGCGCCGCTCGCAGTGCGCGGTCGTTGAGCCGCAAGTGATCCGCGAATCTTTCGGACAATCTTTCAGCGCACGACACCGGCCACGCGCTGGGCAGGCGCGGCCCTGCTCCGCAAGCTGACCACGTCGCGCTTAGGTGGCGCGCCGAAGAGCCGCGCGTATTCGCGGCTAAACTGCGACGGACTCTCGTATCCGACCTGGAACGCGGCGCTCGCTGCGTCGAAGCCCTGGTTCAGCCGCAGCCACTTCTGGTACTGCAGCGGACTCATCGCGGTGAGCTGGCGGAAGTGGTGGTGCAGGCTCGACGCGCTCATGTGGACGCGTTCGGCAAACTGCACGATGCGCAGCGGCGAGGCGTAGTTCGCCTTCAGCCACTCGATGGCACGGGCAACGAGGTGGCTCTGGCTCCCAACCGACGCAAGTTGACGCAAACGCCCCGCCTGGTCGCTCATGAGCAGGTGCACAAGCGCATCAAGGCCGTTGTCGCGAGCACCATGTACGACATGACGCGCGTGATGTCCAAGGGCTACAACGACCGCACGACCCGAGAAGAGCGCTCGAAGACGCTGGAGCAACTGGGCCAGCAGCGTTGGCAAGACGCGGAGAACGGCAAGCCTGAGCTTGGCCCCATCTACAACGAGCTGAAGGGTGGCGAGCCGCAATTCATGGTGGAGTACGCCGACTACTACAGGACGCCGCGCGGCTTCCATCCGCGCCCGGTTCTGTTCATCCACGGCGAAAAGGCCCACTCGCGCTACTTCAGCGAGACGGCCTACGCGGCGGCCGCGGAGCCCAAGGAGCTGATGATCATCGAGGGCGCCAACCACGTCGATCTGTACGATCGCATGGACAAGATTCCGTTCGACAAGCTGACCGACTTCTTCCGCACGCGCCTGCGGTGAGCGAAGGACGCAAGCTGTGGTGGCCGGTAAGGCTGGGCGACAGTAGCCACTCGCCTTTTGGAACGGTCTACCGCAGGTCGCTGTAGGGTCGCTGGATGATACGGCCGGTGATCTCGGCGGCAATCAGGGCCACAAATTGCTGGGGGGTCGCACACAGGTACTCTTTGATGACCCAACCGTCTTTGCCAGTCAGAACCTCTTGCAACGTATCCGGGTGGTACCGGGCGAGCGAGCTTAACGCAAACGCCACCGCGAAATTGAGTGAGAGCTGGCTCAAATCGGTGGGCGAAGTATCAGACCGGCAAACGTAGTAGCTTGGCCCATTTTGACTCGCAATAACGTGCACGCTCCGTCGGAGCTTCGCATGCCAGACACCGAGCTGCTTTGTGTCCCTCAGTATCGCAGTTGGTCTGCGCCCCTTCTGTCTTATGTACGGTTTCGGCTCACCTTTCGTGGCTTTTGTTGGGTAGGCGCCACACTCCAGACCCTCTGGCATGGCCCCAGACACGCTGTTTACCTGGACATGCTTAGGCAACCACGCTTCGAAGAACACCTTGGCATTGCCGTTGAGCTGCTTCAGCCGAAAAGGTCCGCTGACTGGAATGAACTTTTCGGCGGTTTTTCTGGTGGTGCAGTAGGCGCGATGCACGCAAACGACGCTGGAGACGAGTTCCTCCAACGAATAGGACGACTTGAGTTTGTCGTTCATCGCCTTGGCGAGGAGGCTATAGACCCCATTCTTCTTCGGTTTTACGCTACCCGGGAGTTGGCCGTTTGGTCGAGGACTTGGTAAAGACGCAATGCCGTGCGAGGAAAAATCATCAGTCGCCACAGCAGCTCTCGTCACGACGACGGGCGGCGCGAGCTTTCGTAGCACCAACAACGCTTTCGTTGCGTTGAGAATCATGTAGTACAGGTGCAACGGGCTCGCCTCATAGCGTTCGCTGCGGAGGTTAGACGCGAAGCGCTCCGCTTGCCTCCAAAACTCTAGTGCCCTCTTTGCGTCGCCCTGGGGGAACGTCCGCTGGATGTGAGAGTCGACATATGCCCAGACGTCTGCCGCCAACACGGCAACATCTAATTCGATGTGGTGACCCAGCTGCACGTCTACGTGGCGGCCTTTGTGCCGATAATCAACGTTGACCATCGCAATTACACCCCCAAATAGACCATTTGTTTCAACGAGATACACATCCTGATCTACCCCCTTATCTTCCGACGAACCACAGGCCAAACTCTCGCCACGGTGTTCATCGCCAACCCAGTCTCTTCAACGAGTCGTCGGTTGGTGACCCGTATCCCCGATTCGGATAGCCGCCGCGCCGCCGCTGCGATCTCATCCTCGTGGGCTTTCCGCGTGCTTTCGTTGACCGCATGGGCCGCCCGTTGACGTGGAGTCGGGCCTGGCCCCCAGACAACCAAACGTCGAATCTCGGCAAAGATGCCCTCACGCTGCGCAGGATCCAACCAAGCCGCGCTGTGACCGTTGTGCTTGGCGCGCAGCCAGTCCACAAGTAGCAATTCGCGGTCTGTTGCACGGGTGTAACCGACGAAAAACAAATAAAAAGCCACGTTTCGGAGCGCTTCGTTCCGCGACCCTGGCCGTTCCAATCCCACGCGGTAGCGCTGCTCACCCTCGCGAAACCTAGCCAGTCCCGCAGTACTGAACGATGGTTTGCCACGTTTCGCTGCGTTTCGGTCATACCGATAGGTCAGGGCTCGCTGCAACGTTAGGTCGTCTGGATTCGGTAGTCCCGCCGACGCCCTCGGTGGCGGCACCTGCTTGGGCGGTCGTCCACGCGGCATCTGAGCGACGACGACGGGCGGGGCTAGTGCCGTCGCTGCGCCAGA
>Ga0116155_10001585_pt1 | contig 16170 bp, 17 predicted proteins | sample AD_UKC032_MetaG_FD_89890 | JGI IMG/M metagenome (GOLD analysis project Ga0116155, IMG submission 89890) | Active sludge microbial communities of municipal wastewater-treating anaerobic digesters from USA - AD_UKC032_MetaG | ecosystem: Engineered > Bioreactor > Anaerobic > Digestate | place: USA...
TATAAGAATAAATGCGTCTTTTTCTTTGCTTTTCAAATAATTAGAATATTTTTCTAGTTGGGATTCTTGACCTGGCAAGAAATACAAGGGAGAACTTCCTACTTTCATATAACTCATTTTTATTTTTTTATCTGAGAATAATTCAGAAAGAAATGCAGAGGCAAACAGCATAGTCATCTCTATTTCATTTGCTATATAAATTGGCAAAAGGGGCCCCCGGATTTTTAATATTGAAAGGATTTTCTCTTTTATTTGTGCTGCATCTTGTTTTGGCATTTTCTAAAAAGAATATCTTGGGTTATAAAGATTTTTATGATTCTCTTTAATGCTTTTTAGGATATAGTTCAATATAATTGTTATTATTTTCTGGGTCCTTTTTTAAAGTAAATTCATAGCCTGTTGATATTTTGTCATATGTATTAGGATTATCTGGAGATAAATTATCCTCAATTTCATGTTCAATTATCTTAGATAACTTACTCATTTTATTAAATGTATTAATGCTAATCATGATAATTAAAATGGTTTGAGATTTTTAAGTATTATTGCATTTATGTTTTAATCCAACTTACTTCATAATAAGAAACATCAGATTCTTCATCTAAAATTGCAATTAAAAGGTTTTTTTTAGTGGAGTGAGCAACCCTGTTTTTTGCTGAAAAATCCTGCCATGAGAACTTTTTTGATTCATGTTCCACAAAAACAATCCATTTTGCATGCTCTTCATTTGGGGTTTTCCCTTTTTCATACACTCTAAAATCTGCCCCAAATTTTAAAGCAGTCTTTACCACATATCCTTTTTCTCTTAAATCCCTGAAAACAGGATATTTTAATTGTATTCTTGAATCAATTTTTTTAAGTTTATTGAGAAGCTCATTAAAATTTAGGGGTTTATTTTTTTGAATTATTTCAATTTTTCCTTTTTCAACTAAATAAAGTGCTTCAGAAAGAGAGTACTGAATTTTTTCACCAGATACTTCTCCAAAAAAAGATTTTTTCTTTAAAGTAAATGCTTCTGCACTATTTGTTGAGATGATTTCTCCTGTTAAATGCGCTAAAATTTTGTTCATAGTTTTTAATAATCTATGAGAATATTTAAAAGTTCCTGAATGATAATTTATTTATGGTAAAAGATAAAGAAATTAATTTTCATAAAATAGAGCAAAAATGGCAGAAGAAGTGGGAAGAAAAGAAAGCATTTGAAGTTAATGAAAATTCAAAAAAAACTAAATTTTACAATCTTGAAATGTTTCCGTATCCTTCTGCTTCAGGATTGCATCTTGGACATGCTTTAAACTTTACAATTGGGGATATTTATACTAGGTTTAAACGAATGAAAGGTTTTAATGTTCTTTATCCTATGGGGTATGATGCTCTTGGACTCCCTGCTGAAAATGCTGCAATAAAAGAAAAAATACATCCTGAAGAATACACAAAAAAATCCACTGCAAATTTTATCAAACAACAGAAAACTTTAGGTTTTAGTTATGATTGGTCTAGAATGATAAACACTTCTAAGCCCGATTATTATAGGTGGGACCAATGGATTTTTTTAAAAATGCTTGAAAAAGGAATTGCATACAGAAAAAAAGCCCCTGTTAATTGGTGTTCTTCTTGTAAAACTGTTTTAGCAAATGAACAAGCACAAGGGGGAATTTGTGACAGATGCAAGACTCCTTTAGAAATTAAACATTTAGAGCAATGGTTTTTAAAAATTACAGATTATGCAGATGAATTATTAGAAAAAATTGATTCTCTTGATTGGCCAAATAAAACAAAAGCAATGCAAAAAAATTGGATTGGGAAAAGCCATGGGACTGAAATTGATTTTGAAATAAATGGAAAAAAATGGCTTGTATTTACAACACGTCCAGATACTTTATTTGGAGTAACTTTTATGGTTATTTCTGCTCAGCATACAAATCTTTTTGATTTAGTTAGGGGTGAGCAAAAGAAAGAAGTTGAAAAATTTTTAAAAAGATTAAAATCTGTCTCAGAAAAAGAATTAGAGGATTTGGAAAAAGAAGGAGTTTTTACAGGAAGTTATGCAATAAATCCTTTAACACAAGAAAAGATTCCTATTTATGCAGGTAATTTTGTTGTTGCAGATTATGGTTCTGGAATGGTAATGGCGGTGCCTGCACATGATCAAAGGGATTTTGAATTTGCAAAAAAATATAACCTTTCTATAAAAGTTGTTATTGATCCTATTGGGCAAGAAATTGAAAAACCAGAAAAAATGTCTCATGCATATACTGAAAAAGGAAATTTGATAAATTCTGGGAAGTTTAATGGAATTGATAACGAATCCGCTAAAAAGAAGATTACAGAATATCTTGAAGAAAAAAAACTTGGAAGAAAAATCATTCAATTTAAATTAAGAGACTGGTTAATTTCAAGACAAAGATATTGGGGAACTCCAATACCAGTTGTTTATTGTGATAAATGTGGAATTGTTCCTATTTTAGAAAAAGATTTACCTGTTAAACTTCCTAAAGAAGTTAAATTTGGGGAGGGAAACCCCTTATTGACTAATGAAAAATGGATAAAAACAAAATGTCCAACATGTAAAGGAAATGCAAGAAGAGAAACAGATACAATGGATACTTTTGTAAATTCTTCCTGGTATTTCTTGAGATATTGTGATACTAAAAATGAGAATCTTATTTTTGACAAGAAAAAAATAAAATATTGGATGCCAATTGACCAGTATGTAGGGGGAGCAGAACATGCGTGCATGCATTTAATTTATTGCAGATTTTATACTAAATTCCTGAGAGATTTAGGATTAATAGATTTTGATGAACCCATTAAAAAATTGTTTCATCAGGGAATGCTTCATGGGAGTGATGGAAATAAAATGAGCAAGAGTTTAGGGAATGTAATTGACCCTCTTGATGTTATTAAAAAATATTCTGCTGATTCTCTTAGATTAGCTTTAATGAGTTTTGCTTCTCCTGACTCAGATACTAATTGGGACGAGAAGGTTTTGGTTGGAAGCCATCGTTTTTTGAATAAGGTTTATGAAAAATACAATGAAATTAAATTCTCAAAAAAACCAAATCCCAAAGTAGACAGTAAATTGAATAAAACAATAATTGGAGTTTCTAATGACATTGAGGCTTTAAGGTATAATCTCGCAATAATTAAAATTAGGGAATTATTTAATTCTCTGCCTGAAGAATGTTCTAAGGATACCTTGGAAAAAAGCTTAAAATTACTGCATCCTTTTTGTCCCCATATTACAGAAGAGTTATGGGAGAAAATAGGGCATAAAGATTTTATTTCTTTATCTGAATGGCCAAAAGCTGATGAGAAAAAAATAAATGAAAAATTTGAAAAACAAGAAGAAGCAACTGAAAAATTAGTTCAGGATATTCTTAATATAAATAAGATTATTGAAACAAAAGGAGAAAAAAGGGAAAAAGTTTATGTTTATGTTATCCCTAATGAGAAAGAGTTTTACAATGTGGATGAGATTCAAAAAAGAGTGGGAAAGGAAACTGCTATTTTTGCAGTAAATGATTTCAAAAAATATGATCCTCAAATGATTTCAAAAAAATCCAAACCTGGTAAACCTGGAATTTATATGGAGTAAAATTATTCTACTACTGCCTTAATTCGCCTTACACCAGAACTGCTCGATTCTTCTTTTATTATCTTGAATTTTCCTAATTCACAGGTATTTTTTACATGAGGGCCAGTGCATATTTCTTTGGAACATTCCCCAATAGTATAAACAGAAACAACATCTCCGTATTTATGTTCAAATACCCCTGTTATTCCTTTCTTTTTTGCTTCTTCCAGAGGCATTTCTTTTCTTATTACAGGGCATCCTTTTTGAATATTGGAGTTTACTTCTTTTTCTATTTCTTTTAATTCATTTTCTGTTAATTTTCTTGGGAAATTAAAATCAAATCTTAATCTTTCTGCAGTTATATTAGATCCTTTTTGGTGTATTGAATTGTCTTTATCATTGAATACTTTTCTTATTGCAGCCAAGAGAAGATGAGATGCTGTATGAAGACGAGTTGTTGCTTTACTATTGTCTGCAAGCCCTGATTTGAATCTTCCTTCTGCAGCTGTTCTTGAAAGTTCTTGATGAATTTTGCATTCATTTTCAAACTCCTTTCTTGAAAATTTTATTTTTCTGGATTTGCATTCTTCCTCAATCATTTCAACAGGAAATCCATATGATTGATATAATAAGAATGAATCCTTGCATGAGATTTCTTTTTTGTCTTTCGTTAATCTCTCAAAAATATTTATTGCGCGTTCAAGGGTCTGTCGGAATTTGTTCTCTTCTCTGTCCAGTTCTGTTATAAGTTCATTTCTTTTTTTGGAAAGTTCAGGATAATCTGAATAAATTTCAATTATAGAATCAACTAATCTGGAGGTAAAATTTTCTCTGATATCTAAAGATTGTCCATACCTTATTGCTCTTCTTATTAATCTTCTTAAAATATATCCGTGCTCGGTATTGCTTGGGGTTATTCCATCGTTGATTATGAAAACAGCTGATTTTATATGATCTGCAATTATTCGCATTTCTTTTTTATAATTTGTATATTTTTTCTTGGATAATTCTTCTATTTTGTTGATTATTGGTTTAAAGCATTCTGTAAGATAGTTATCTTTTAAATTATTTAAAACAGCTATTGTTCTTTCAACACCCATTCCAGTGTCGATATTTTTTTGTTTTGCAGGCAAATATTTTTCATTTGCATCTTTGTGATATTGCATAAAAACATCATTCCAGATTTCAACATTATTAACAAACATTTCTGTATCTGGACCGCACGGCCCTGTTTTTCCTGCGGGGCCCCACCAATTATCTTTTTTTGAAAGAAATTTTACTTTTTTTATTCCATCTTTCTTCCATACTTCTGCAGATTCTGTATCTTTTGGCGCATCTTTATCTCCTTTAAAGCAAGTTACAGATATCTTTTCTTTTGGAATTTTCAATTCTTTTGTTAAGAATTCTATGCTATATTTTATTGCATCTTCTTTCCAATAATCTCCTAATGACCAATTTCCTAACATCTCAAAAAAAGTATGATGAACTTCATCACCAACTTCTTCTATATCTCCTGTTCTTATGCATTTTTGCATTCCAACCAATCTTTTTCCTAAAGGGTGTTTTTCTCCAAGAAGAAAAGGAACTAATGGATGCATACCTGCTGTAGTGAATAATACTGTGGGGTCATTTTCGGGAATGAGAGAAGAATTTGGAATTTCTTTATGCCCTTTTGATTTGAAGAAATCAATATACTTCTTGATAAGTTGTTGCCGAGTAATCATAAATTAATTTAATAAAGATGATTTAAAATAGTTTTTGCTTTTAATCTTTAAAGTAATTAACAGGAATAATTTACAAATAGGGTTATCAGTTTATAATGGGTTTAGAGATTTATCTTTTGACATTAATTGCACTATTCTAACTTTCTTAATCTTTCTTGAATTTCTTTTAATTGATTCTCTAAATCAACATCCTCATCTTCTTTTTTTCTGCCGTGCTTTTTTTCTATTCTTTCTTTTCTATATTCTTCTTCATCTTTAAGAATTTCCGGTATTTTTAGAACAGGAAAAGTTTGATGTAATTTAGTTATATTTAACTCAATATCCTTCATCTTTTTTTGAATTCTCATTCGGTTATTCAAATCTTCTGTTCTTAAAAGCTCATATCTTTTTATGGTCTTTAATATCCCTAAAATTCCTTTTTCAGATAAAAGAACATCTCTTTCAGATTGGATTCCTTCATTATATTCTAGTTTTACATGAAGTATGTTCTCGCTTTTCATTTTAGAATTTTTAAGATTTTCCTCCTTTATTCAATCTTAGAAAAAATATCTCTATCAACTCTTTCTATTTGTCTTTTTACTTCTTGAAGTTGATTTTGCCATGAATTAAGTTCTTCCTCTTCTTTTTGTTTTATTTCTTTGGTATTTTTAATTAAGTGTTCCATATCTGCTATTTGTGCTTTGATATCATCAAATAAATTCATTCCTTCTTCAAACTTATCTAACCTTACAAAAACAGGCTCAACTTTTTTTGCTCCAGTAGATTTTTCTCTGTATCTTCTTGAAGGTGTAATTTCTCTTGATTTTATTGAGGGCATTAAAGGAAAACTCTCTTCATAAGCTGGATGTTCTTCTTCAACCATACTTGATCTTATCGACCTAACCATTGGCTCTTCTTCCATTGCACTTTGTTTTATGGATCTGACCATTTTTTCATTTTCCTCATAAGAAGGTTCATACGAAGGCCTAATTATTTTTTTCCTTACTTCTGGTTTCTCATATTCTTCCACTTCTCTTTTAATTGGCTTGAGAGGTTTATGCATTATTTCCGAATCTTCTTCATCCAGAAATTCATCTGCATCAAAAATCCCCTCAACCTCTTTTTTCCCAGATACGGCTTCTTTTATAGTATTTTGTGAAAGTTTTGTTCCAAGAGTATTAGTAGGAAAAGCAGGCAATTTTGGAACAGCTTCGTCAGAATATTCATCATCTAATGGGGGAAAATCTGGAAGTTTTGGAAGCTCAGAAAATTCTGGAAGTTCTGAGACTCTTGGAGTAATTGGGAGAATTCTTTTTGGTTCCTCTATTTTATTTTTTTTATTAAACAATCCCATATTGCTTTTTATGACACATCCTTTTTGATATATATAAGAAATAATATAGGTTTAAAAACTTTTATTTTTTGCAGTTTAGCAAACGAAAGGTATATAATGGAATTATTTTTAATATTTTTATGCTTAAAGATTTTCTCAAGGAAATTTTAGTTATTCTAGTTGGAAAACAATCTGAGGAGATAGTCGATTTATTAGATGGGGATAAATACATTAATGAGTTTGTTATCGCTAAAAAAATTAATTTGACAATAAACCAAACAAGAAATATTCTCTATAAAGTTTCAGATTTTGGATTGGTTTCCTCAATTAGAAAAAAAGATAAGAAAAAAGGATGGTATACTTATTTTTGGAAGATAGAAGTTTTGAAAGCATTAGAATTTTTAAAAGAAGTAACTGTGAAAAATCTAAATCAATTAAAAAATCAAATAAAAAGTAGAGAGACAAAAAGATTTTATGTTTGTGAAAGATGCAATGTTGAATTCACCGAGGAAAACGCAATGCTTAGAGATTTTACATGCAATGAATGTGGAGAAGTTTTTTCTGTCAAAAGCAATGAAAAATTATTAAAAGAGTTTAAAAAGAATGAGGAAAAGCTTGAGAATAAAATTAAACTTATTGAAGAAGAAATAAAAAAAGAAAAAGATAAATTAGATAAAGTAAGGCAAAAAGAAATTAAAAAACAACAACAAGAAAAATTAAAAAAGAAACAGGAAATGAAAGAAGCAAAAGAAAATATAAAGAAAAAAACTGCAAAGAAAGAAGTAAAAAAGAAAAAAGAAACCAAAAAAAAGAATATTAAAAAACCCAAGAATCTTAAGAAAATTTCCAAGAAGAAATAATTTAAAAGCGAATATATCTTTTACATTTTATGGCAACCGTTTATTCATTTAATTCCGGCAATAAAAGAAAATCATTTTTTTTTAAAAGTGCGAATCTAAATTTAATATTAATAAACATAATTGTTTTTTTAATATTTAGCATTTTAATTTCCAAGAGCATTATTTCAATTGATAGTGTTGCAATAAAACCTTCCAATGTTTTGCAAGGAAAATATCTTTGGACTTTTTTAACGAGCATGTTTATGCATGCAGGAATTTTTCATTTATTAGTAAATATGTTTTCACTTGCATTTGTTGGTCCACTTATTGAGAGAATAATCGGAAAAAGAAGATATGTTTCGTTTTATATTCTATCTGGTATTTTTGCAGGATTATTTTTTGTATTAATGAGTTTAATTTTTGCAGGGGACTTTGAAGCATATGCTGTTGGAGCTTCTGGAGCGTTATTTGGATTAATCGGATTGCTTATGGTACTAACTCCAAATCTTCCAGTATATGTAATGTTTATACCCATCCCAATAAAAATGAAATATGCTGCCCCGGGAATGTTAATTATTCTTTGGTTGATTTCTTTTACAGAAAGTGTTTCAATAGGTAATACAGCTCATTTAGGTGGTTTAATTGCAGGGATACTTTATGGGGTTTATTTAAGAAAAAAATATAAAAACAAAACAAGATATATTAGTAAGCATTTTAGTTAAAGATGAAAAAAAGAAAAAAAGAGGTTAAGAAAAAAACAGGTTTTTTTAAAAAAACATATTCTGAAATCTGGAATTATCTCCGAGAATCCAAAATATCTATTTTAATTATTACTCTTATATTCTTCATTTTTGTTTTAATTGGATTTGTGGTTCCTGCTTCAGATGCTTTGCTAGAGATGATTTTAGAGTACATAAATAAAATTCTTGAACAAACCCAGGGATTATCTTTCCTTGAATTAATCGGTTTTATTTTTTTAAATAACTTAAAAAGCGCTTTTTTTGGGATGATATTCGGAATATTTTTTGGAATCTTTCCTATTATAGTTTCTTTAGTTAATGGATATTTTTTGGGTTATGTTTCTTATCTTTCTGTTAAAGCAGGAGGAATTATCTCTTTGATTAGTCTTTTGCCTCACGGAATTTTTGAATTGCCTGCAATTTTTATTTCTCTTGGAATGGGTTTAAAACTTGGGGGGGCAGTATTTACTAAGAATGTTGAAAAATCATTTAAAACTTTTTTTGTAAATTCTATAAAAGTCTTTGTTTTTTTAATAATTCCCCTTTTAATAATTGCAGCAGTAATTGAAAGTTGTTTGATTTTTTTTGGTTAAGATTACTCTTTTAGTTCACTTATTCCTAAAATTATCAGAACCAATCCTGCAAATATTACCATCCAAGTCAATCCTCCCTTAAGAAAAACTATTGCATCTCTTCCCCATGAAGCCAAGGGCATCCCTGGAAAAACAAGTGCAATTGCACCTACAAGAAGAATCAACCCTACAATAAGTTCAAGCCATTTATTCATTGTAACTTTATAGAGAAGTTTTTATTTAAAAAGATTTTGATAGTCAAAGATAGATTTTTAAGTCCTCTTGATTAGTTTATCCAATGGGAAAAACAATTGAAAACAAGAAAATAACTGCTGCAGAAAATATTTTGAAAAAATCTGCTAAAATAGATGGGGTAATTATAGAAGGATATGATTTTAATAAAGGGGTTGATTATGAAAAAATAATTGATAGTTTTTCAAAGACTGGTTTTCAGGCTTCCAATCTCAGTCAAGCAATAGATATTGTGAATGAAATGATAAAAGTTAATTCCAAGATTTATCTTGGATATACCTCAAATATGGTTAGTTCTGGATTAAGAGAAATAATAAGATATTTAGTTGAGCATAAAAAAGTGGATGTTTGTGTTACAAGCGGGGGCGGTTTTGAAGAAGATATAATTAAGTGCCTTGCAGATACAGTTCTAGGGGATTTTAGACTTCCTGGAAAAGAATTAAGGGAAAAAGCAATTAATAGAATAGGTAATTTACTTGTGCCAAATAATAATTATATTCAATTTGAGGAATTTTCTATGCCAATTCTTGAAGAACTTTATGCTGAACAAAAAAAAACCGGAAAGGTTTTTACACCTTATGAAATAATTTGGAAATTTGGTGAGAAAATAAACAATAAAAAAAGTATTTGTTATTGGGCTTGGAAAAATAAACTCCCCATTTATTGTCCTGCAATCTTGGATGGAAGTTTTGGAGATATGGTTTATTTTTTTAAATACAAACATGAAGATTTTAAAGTAGATATTGCTGAAGAAACAAAGCAATTAAATGAATCTACTACTGGATTGAAAAAATCAGGAGTTTTAATTTTGGGGGCAGGAATTGTTAAGCATTCTATTTTAAATGCTCACCTTTATAGAAACGGGGCAGATTATGCTGTTTATATAAATAATGCCCAAGAATTTGATGGAAGTGATGCAGGGGCCTTGCCAGAAGAAGCAGTTTCTTGGGGTAAACTAACCCCCGAATCTAAAAGAATCAAGGTTTATGGGGATGCAAGCATACTTTTTCCAATACTTGTTGCAAAAACTTTTGCAAAAGAAAAGTAATTTTAAGTATTCATTAATAGTAAAAATCTTTCATAAAAGCTTAAATATACCTTGTTTATAATCTTTTTATGGACGAAAAAAGCGAAATCTCTGAATTATTCATTCCGCAAACAGAACAGGAAAAAACTGCATTAGTAGAAAAAGACTTCATGGATGTACTTAAAATGGTTGCTCCTGGGACTTCAATAAGGGCAGCATTAGATGATTTATTGAGGGCAGAGATGGGGGCGCTTATAGTTATTGATAATGGAAATATTTCTTCTATTTACCAAAAAGGATTTAGTATTCATTCAAAATTTACTGCGCAAAAATTAACTGAATTGGCAAAAATGGATGGGGCAATAATTCTTTCTATTAATACAAAAAAAATATTATATGCAAATTCTTTTCTTTTCCCTAGTCCAGAAATATCAACTAAAGAAACCGGAACAAGGCATAAGGCTGCAGAAAGAACTGCAAAACAAACTGGTGCAATTGTAATTGCAATTTCTGAAAGAAAAAAGAAAATAACAGTTTATCAAGGAGATAAAAAATATGAACTTCAAGAGAGTTCAGAAGTTTTAAGAAGAGCAGCAGAAACCCTTCAAATACTAGAGAAACAAAGAGAAGGATTTACAGAAGCAATCAATAATCTTAATCTTTTAGAATTGCAAAGAATGGTAACCATAAAAGATGTATGCGGGGTAATCCAAAAATTTGAAATTATAAAAAAAATCTCAGATATTGTTAAAAGATATTTAATAGAATTAGGTAAAGAGGGGGCAATTGTTAGTTTAAGATTAAAGGATTTAACTAAAGGGCTTGATAAAGAAGAAGAACTTTTGTTGAAAGATTATTTTGGACAGAATTATTTATATTCTGAAAAAATCTTGGAAAAAATGGATTTTGACTTTTTGTTGGACCCCCTGAATATTTCACGCATGATTTTTGAAGAGCTGCATGACAAGCAAGTTTCTCCTAAAGGCTTGAGAATTTTAAGCAAAACAAATATTCTTGACAGATATATAAGTTCTTTAATTTCAAATTTTCAATTTTTAGATAAAATTCTTCTTGCAAGTGATGAAGATTTACTTAAAATTTTCCAAAATGAAGGAATGCTATCATTTTTTAAGGAAGAAATCTATAGTTTAAGAGAGAAACTTTTGATAGGAAAGAGAATCTGATGTTAACAAAAAATCAAGAAAAAGAAATACGAGAACATTTAAGCAATGCGCAAAATCCGGTTTTTTTCTTTGACAATGATCAAGATGGACTTTGCAGTTTTTTGTTGTTGCAAAGATATATTGGAAGAGGAAAAGGATTTCCGATAAAAACCTCTCCTGCCTTGACAAAAGATTATCTTAGAAAAGTTGAGGAATTTAATTCAGACTACATTTTCATATTGGATAAACCAGAAATATCTGAAGAGTTTGTAAAAGAAATTGAAAAAAAGAATATCCCTATAATCTGGATAGATCATCACGAAACTCCAGAAGAAAAAATTCCAAAATATGTTAATTATTACAATCCTCTGTTTAACAAAGAGAAGAGTAATGAGCCTGTAACTTATCTTTGTTATAAAATAACAAAAAGAAAAGAAGATTTATGGCTCGCAATTGTGGGTTGTATATCCGATAATTTGGTTCCAGATTTTTATAAAGATTTCATAAGGGATTTTCCTGATTTGGGTAAAGATGATAAAGATGCATTTAACATATTCTATGGTTCAGATATAGGAAAAATAGCAAGGATTATAGGTTTTGGATTAAAGGATAAAATAAGCAATGTTATTAGTATGATTAAATTCTTACTTTCTTGCAAGAATCCTTATGATTTTTTAGAAGAGAACAATAAAAATAAATCTATTCATAAAAGGTTTCATGAAATCGATAAAAAATATCAGAAATTTCTTGAAAAAGCCAAAAAAAATATTTCTGGAAATTTGGTTATATTTAAATATTCAGGAGAAACAAGCATGAGTTCTGATATTGCAAATGGATTAAAATATTTGTTTCCAGATAAAATAATTTTTACGATTTATGCAAAAGGAGCTAAAGCAAATATTTCTGGAAGAGGTAAAAATGTTCGGGATTTGGTTTTAAAAGCAATTGATGGATTGGAAACTGCAACAGGCGGGGGACATGAAAATGCTGTTGGGGCTCAAATTAGAAAAGAAGATATTGAAGAATTTGAGAGAAGAATACAGAGTTTAATTAAAAATTAAATTTTAATAAAAGATAAATATTTATAAACTTTGCATTATATAAAAAAATATGAAAAATAGGCCGAATAAGATGTGCTGGATAAACTGTACAATTAATTTAGTCTATACTTCATTTATTAAACTAAACTCAATTTAATTCATCTTTTATCTGGGTTGAATTGAGCAAGGAATTCTTTCTAGATTTACAGATAAATTAATTGAGATGCTTCCGTAAAAATGGAATCGAAAAAAGCAAAGATGGCTGAAAAGAAATATGTAGAGAAAGAATTGGGTAAATTGATTGAATTTACAATTCAACTTGAAGATGAACTTAATTCTTGTATAAAATATGAATAATGCTCTTTTAAATTAGAATTTTCTAAAATTATTAGTATACAAAATAATCAATAACTTTTTCCTATATAAATTACTTTTGTTGCTGGCTTTCCACAAAACAAGCAATTTCCTGTAGCTTTTTCATTTTTGCTTGCTAGAGTTCCTCTAACATCCCCTGAAAATTCTTTTTCAACAATTTCTGCACAAGCAACCCCATTTTTATCTGTAGAACAAAAATTTATTTTCGCAAGTTTTCCAGAAGAAAGTGCTTGTTTTATTTCTTTTTTGTTAGAGCAATTTACTATTTTATCTTCAATAAATTTATCTGCTTTTTCCTTCAATCTTTTATCAAATTGTTCCCCTAATTTTGGAATCTTTTTTAAATCAATTAATTTTAGTTTTTCTTTTTTCTTAGTATCCCTAGTAAAAAGAACAATCTCTTTGTTTTTTATTTCTTTATCTCCTAATTCTATTCTAAATGGGACCCCCTTTAATTCCCAGATGTGATATTTTTCTCCAGGACGTTTATATTCTCTTTCATCTATTTCTGTTTTTATCTCCATTTTTTCAAGTTCATTTAAAATTTCTTTTGATTTTTTAAGCACATATTCTTTATTTTCTGCATTAAAAATAGGGACTATTATAACCTGAACAGGTGCTATTGCATATGGAAAAATCATTCCAGAATCATCTCCATGCGTAGCAATTACTGAAGCGAGGATTCTTGAAACTGCAGGACCATATGCAGTTGTCCAAAGATATTCTTCTTTTTCTTCCTTATTTTTAAAAGTTGCATCAAATGCTCTTGAAAATTTTTGACCCATTAAATGAGTTGAAGGTTGTTGAATTAGTTTTCCATCAGGCATAAAACAATCTGAACCAACAGTATATTCTGCACCTGCAAATTTATCCCAATCTGGTCTTTTCATAGGTAAAAAAGGAACACCATAAATTTGGTGCATAACTTTTTCTGTTGTATCTATATCTTCTTGAACTTGTGCTTCTGCTTCTTCTTTTGTGGAAAAAGCATCATGGCATTCAATCCAAATAAATTCTCTTCCACGAATTAAGGGGCGTGTTGCCTTTGTATCTAATCTGAAAACAGAACCTCTTTGATATAATTTTAATGGCAAATCTCTATAACTTCTTACCCAAAATTTAAACATTGGAGTATAAATAGTTTCGGAAGTTGGCCTTAGTGCCAGTTCTTTATTATCTCCTGTGTCTTTCAACCAAAAAACCTCTGGTGTAAATCCTTTGATATGCTCTGATTCTTTTTTTAAATTTTCCTTGGGAATTACAGATGGCATAAAAGTTGGCTTATGTCCTTTTTTTTGCAATTCTTTTTCCAAATAATTAAACATATTTTCCATGACTAATGCTGCCCAGGGACGAATAACAGTAAATCCTTTTATATCCAGACGTAAATCGACTAATTCTCCTTTGTCTATAACCTGAGTAAACCATTCAGAAAAATTTTCTTGCTTCTTTACTGTAATTCCTTCTTCTGATTTTTTTTCCATTACAGCTTAAGAACAAGTGGATATTTAAAATATTTGATTATTTATTTTTTATTATTTTTCCCTGTTTCCAATATTCATATATCGGTCCGAAAAAACAACCGAATGCGAAATACCAAATATGCTCTTCCAGAGGAATATTGAAAATTATTATTTTTCCAATATTCTGAAATTTCCAAAAAGCATCAAAGAAACCGGGAGTTATCAAATTAAGTAAATTGTATCCAAAAATAGCTATTATCAAAAGAAGCAAACCTGAAATCAGGGAGTTTTTTATTAAGTCTTTTCTTTTTATCCAGATAATCAATGTTGGAACCGAAAAAGAAAGAATAGCAGAAAGGAAAGTATTTAATTTTAAGATTAAAGATAAACCAAAATAGATTAAAAACATCAATCCCAGAAGAAAGATAAACTTGGAATTTTCTATTTTATGTTTTTTAATTTCTACTCTTTTGTTAAAGATATACTCATAAATAACACCTGCAATCCCGCCCATACAAAATCCAAATAAGAAATCTTCTATTCCTACGGGTGTCCCTATTATTGTTAGAGGTTTCCACCAATCAATTAAATGAACATATGCTGCCAGGGGCCCGGGTATTCCAAATACCAGAGATAAGATTAACATTTCTTTTCTTATATTTTTTCTTGTTACAAAAAAGAAAATCCAAATTATCAACGCTAAAAGAACCCCGATTAGATAAGTGTATTTATAATCAATCATATTAAATTTTGTTCAAATTGTTCCTGAAATATACTATTCACTGCCTGTTTAATATAATTTGATTCTAAAGCAAATCCTAATGATTCTCCTGATCCTACCTTAAAATTATTTATTCCAATTACTTCTCCCGCAGTATTAATTAGGGGCCCCCCAGAATTTCCTGGATTTAATGCAGCGTCTGTTTGAATATAACCTGATATTTCATTCATCCCAATTCTATCTACTGCCGAGATTATTCCTTCAGATACAGAAAACTGCAATCCTAAGGGATTTCCTATTGCAATTACTTTTTCTCCAACATGTATATTATCAGAATTCCCTAATTCTAATTTAGGATAATTTCCCTCAATTTTAAGAAGGGCAATATCCCAATCTAAATCATATCCAACAAGTTCTGTTATGTGCTCAGTTTGTTCATAATCCAAGATATATACTGTTCTCCCCCCAGATAATACGTGTGCATTTGTTACAATATATCCATCTTCTTTAATAATAAATCCTGTACCTTGTCCAATATCTGTTCTTACAGTAACAACTGATTTTATAGCGCTTTCTATCACTCCAGAAAAATCTGAACTTGTGGATGCCTTTAATTCGTTCAATTCTGAAGTAAGGGATTTATCTAATGACATAAAAGAATTTTTTGTCTCCATTAAATCTTTGGTTAATTCATTCAATTTATTTTGAGTATCTGCTTGCAAATTATCTATTCTATCTGATAATTCATTATGGTTAATTTGCTGTTTTACAATTATTCCATTTAGAAGCACAGCAGTTATTACCATATATATTATAACAATTGTGCTAAATCCTCCAATCACCCATTTATGATGTTTTTTTAATTTCATTTTCACCCTTTTTATTTAAAATCTTAAACTATAAAAAGCTTTTTTTATTGATATTATTGATTTTTGGGGCTTATAGTTCAACGGATAGAATAACAGGTTTCGGCCCTGTAGATGGAGGTTCGATTCCTCCTGAGCTCATTTAAATTAATTACTTTAATAATATTTTTAAACCTCTACTTATTAATTAATAAATGGATTTGGTAAAAAGTAAAAGAGGTCTTTCTACAATTGTTGCAACCCTAATAATTATTTTATTGGTGTTGGTTGCAACTGGGATTATTTGGGTAGTGGTAAGAAATGTTGTACAAGGAAATGCTGAACAAATTGATTTGGGAAAATTAACCTTAGATTTTAATATTGAAAGAATAAGCATTGCAGATGATGATGTTTTTGTAACATTAAAAAGAAATGTTGGTGAAGGAGAATTTATAGCATTAATGTTTATTGTTGAAGATAGCTCAAATTCAGAAGCTTTTAGAGTAAATACAACAATGAA
>Ga0116155_10001591_pt1 | contig 16148 bp, 16 predicted proteins | sample AD_UKC032_MetaG_FD_89890 | JGI IMG/M metagenome (GOLD analysis project Ga0116155, IMG submission 89890) | Active sludge microbial communities of municipal wastewater-treating anaerobic digesters from USA - AD_UKC032_MetaG | ecosystem: Engineered > Bioreactor > Anaerobic > Digestate | place: USA...
GTAAGGTCCGATATATTGATTCAAAGCAAATCTGAGATAGATCAGAAGAAAAGGCTTCCTGGTCATATTGTCAGAAGAATCATAAGTGAAGCAATCACTCTATGAATACGGGGCACGATTCTATGACCCACAGTTAGGCTGCCAATACCGGATAGACTGACCTCATTTCGCCAGTCAAGTGATACTGATTGTAATATGCTAAAATTCAATTTATTATATACGGCCAGTGATGGTCAATACAATTTGGTTGTAGCTGATCAATGAGATCGGCCTTTCCATATTAAGTACCTAGTAGAATCAAATATACTAATGGCTTTTATACTAAAAAGTGAAGGAGTCAATTTTGTTCCTCCAAACTTGATGTTCCAAATTGGAACATCAAGTTTAAATAGGTAAATTTACAACTATCAAACGTAAATAAAATGGCAGAAGGAACCAGGAAGCTTGCTTTACCTGATGAGATAATAGCCAGTAAGATCTATTTCATAAGAGATAAGAAAGTGATGCTGGATGAAGATCTGGCAGAGCTTTACGGAGTCACTACCGGTAACCTTAATAAAGCTGTGAAGAGAAATATATCACGCTTCCCTGATGACTTTATGTTCCAGTTCACAAAAGCTGAGTTCGAAATCTTGATATACCAAATTGGAACATCAAGTTGGGGTGGTCGCCGTAAGCTTCCATATGCCTTTACCGAGCAAGGGGTCGCAATGTTATCAGGTGTGCTAAACAGTGAGAGAGCCATTATGGTTAACATCCAGATCATGCGTGTATTTACAAAGATCCGGGAGATCCTGATGGATAATATGAGCATACGGCTTGAAATAGAAGAGATAAAAAGGAAGCTTACTAACCAGGACAAGAACATAGAACTTGTGTTCAGTTATCTCGATGAGTTGATCGAAAAGCATGACACCAGGATACCTGTTAAGGTAAAAGGATTTAAGTCATCCGGAAATGACAAGCATTAATCCCATGCAGATTCAAAAAATACTGCTGCTTTTTAATTCCGGAGCAAAAATCATCATAAGATCGCCTGAAATCCCCTATTTCCATACTGAAAAGTAAGCATTTAAGAACATTTTGATACCAAAGATTCATCAAAAACACTTTAAAAATTGGCCGGTAGCTCCCGTAACATATTGAACACCAACACTCATAATATTCACCTATACGATTACGGGGCAAGATTCTATGATCCGCAAATCGGGAGATGGAATGTGATTGATCTTGCTGCTGACTTAGGTGCAAATACCTGACAGTCTGCCCACATTTAGCCAGTCGGAAGCTTCTAAGTGTAAAATGATAAAAATCAAATTATTATGTAAGAATAGCAATGTTCAGTCCACTCCGGCCAGAAATTGTCAATGACACCGGCATTTGCATCTTATACAATTTTCAGAGCAAAATCACTCATATATCATCCAAAATTCCCTATTTTCATACATAAAAGAAACACTAAGGCTTATTTTGACAACAAAATTTTATAAAGAAACATTGACAAATTGGATCAAAACAATTGTAACATATTAAAAATCAGTTCATGTAATTCTATGTAATATGATTATGAGAAAAGTATTTCTTGCAGCTTTGTTTATCTCATTAACAGTTAATTTAACAGCACAGGATACTCTTTTTGTCAGGAACGGGCAGAAGATACCCGCTGTGATTGTTGAAAAAAATGATACCGAGATCCGTTACAGGAAGTATGGCCCGCCTGCATCTGAAGCTGTTTATTCAGTTTTTGTCAGCGATGTCCTGAGCATTCACTACAGTGACGGCATAATAGCCGATTACTCCCAGGCCGGGCAGAATACTGCCGGAAATGTACCGGAAAAGCCAATTGACAATGCCTTTACAATGAAATCAATACGGTGGAGCTTCGGTGCAGGAATGGATCATTTTAACAGGAAAATGGAAGATGACCTTTTATTGTTCTGGCGAAATGTAACTGCTAATCCAAAGGCAGTTATTGAAGGTAATCCTGTTTCGATTCCGATTTTCCTCAGGATGAATATGGTAATCGGGAATTCAGGCAGAAACCGCATAGGTGACGAACTGCAGCTTATGTTTACACCTGTTGATGCTATTAATGCCTCTGCCCTGAATGGCAGTTATGAGCTTCGACTTAAAAACTTCTATTATAATATAATTATATACTATGGTCATACTCTCAATCATAAGCAGAATCTTATAGCAATTTTCGAACCCGGAGTTGATCTGGCAATGATGAGCGGTTATATTAAGCTTAATAATGTAAAGTATGATCTTTCAGCAAACCTGGGCGTTGGTTTCCACCAGGCTGCAGGTATTGACTGGCTGTTGTCAAAAAGGATTATGCTCAGCGGCAGGGCCGGCTATCGCTTTCTTAAGACCAAGGAATCACATGAAGACAGCAGGAGTTCAACAGGATTTTCGTCCTTCCGCGTCGGGCCTGGTGCTACAGGCGATCTTCTGAAGGTCAGGTGGAACGGAGCCTTTTACAGTATAGGATTGAGTTATTCTTTCTATACCAAAATGATGAAGTGATTAAATTAATTTTCAGAAAGTTATTTCAATACCAAGCCCATTTTCCTGCAATCCGATGTTGAAGTTGTATGAAACAGGCTTGCCTGATGATGAGTTATAAAGTTCAACAGCCTTCCTGATATTTTTCTTTCCCGATGAGGACAGAATAATTGCAGTGATGATGAAGGCTCCGTCGATTGATAAAGCTATTGTACCTGTCTTGATCCTGTCATCATGGTTTTCCATTTTGTTCATTTTTGACGAGGCTGCAAAGCTTGTAACCAGTACACCAATCGCGCATGCATTGCTCAGATCAGCCATTGTTTTTCCCGATTCATATAACCTTATTGCTTCAGGATTATCCTCCATGAGAGTTTTTATGCTCCTTGAATTCTGCTTTATGTCATTCAGGTAAACATATCTTTTCTTTACAACAAGCTGGTCGCTGGCATTCAGTACCTGTTCTTCCTGCTGCTGTTCTTTAACAGCAGGTTTTTCAATGTCGTTTTTCTGTACCGGTTTTGATCCTTTCCTGTAAGTTAACGATTCAACCTTGTCCTTTGCAATTGTATACACCGGTCCGGACTGGTTCTCAAATTCCCGGTATTTAACGAGATCATCATTTTCTTCAACAACAGAAATCCTGATTTCCCTGCCGCTTTTCAGCCGGAGAATGTCCTGTGCATTTATTTGCTGGAAAATGCCGGTTAAAATTATTGTTAAAGCAAAAGGCAGAATGATACTTTTTAACCCCGAAGTAATATTCATGGTATATTTGTTTTTAAAGTGATTACTGCATGTGAATTAGAAAACTCAGGAATCAGTCCGGATGATTACATTATCCCCGTTCCTGAACGTGATTCCTTACATAAATATATAATAAGTTCTTCTTATTTCAATCCTGGTTGAAAAATTTTAAAAACTGATATTTGACACAGTTTTTTTCGGGGATGTTTTTTCAGTTATTTTTAATCTTTATATTTATGCTTTACTTATTTAGGTATTTTAAAAAACTGATAATCTGAATTAATATGAAGAATCACTCTTTCAGGAAACTCGCAATTACTGCATCTGCAGCTTTTATTGCAATTACTCTTAACGCCCAGACAAGGGATGATGTTGTTAAGGCATATAATGACGGGGCAAAGGCTTCACAGACAGATGTAAAGGCAGCAATCGCATCATTTGAATCAGCTATTCAGCTGGCAGATAAAGTAGGGGAATCGGCTAACGATATGAAACAGAAGGCAAGCCAGGTATTGCCAGGGCTCTATTTCAAAGTTGCCTATGCTTCATTGAATGAGAAAAAACCTGCATCTGAGATTATTCAGAACGCAAAGACTGCTCTGGCAGTTGCTGAAAAGTATGGCAACGAGTCAAATAAAGGTAATTCACTCAAAGTGCTTACACAGGGTTATAACCTTAAAGCAGGAGAATATTTCACCAAAAGCGATTATGATAATGCACTGTTAACCTATGACAGCCTCCTTGCTGTCAACCCGGGTTTTGTAAATGCCCTGTTCAACAAAGCATCAATTTATATGAAGCAAAATAATTCAGCAGCTGCGGAAGAAGCAATGGATGCTTATCTTGGAAAGCTGAAACCCGGTGCTGATGATGCTAAAATAAAACAGGCTTCAACTTCTGCACTCGAATATTTCCGCGCTTCAGGATCAAAGGCTTCACAGGCAGAGAAACTTGATGATGCTCTTGCTCTTCTGAACAAGGCAGCTAAATATGGTGAAGACAAGGATCTGTATTATTATTTTGCTGATGTATACAACAAGCAGAAAAACTTCGACAGCGGCCTTGAATCAGCTCAGAAAGGTCTTGCCCTTGAAACCGGTGCCGATGATGCAAAAGCAAAATTCTATTTCCAGATAGGTCTGGCGCAGGAGGGAAAGGGTCAGAAAGCAGAGGCTTGTGCCTCCTTCAAAAGCGCTCTCTTCGGACCGTTTGCTGAACCTTCAAAAGCAAAACGCACAAATCTTAAGTGTCAGTAGGCAGCTAATAATCAATATTTTGGCTTAAAGACTGATCAGTTTTTGCAAAAAAGCTTGCAGAGTAATAAAATATATTATAACTTTGTATCTCAAAGTACTTTTAATTATGGAGAAAAATTCTACATCAGCAGAGGAACTAAAAACAATAAGGTCAATTATGGAGGAGTCGACAAGATTCCTGTCGTTAAGCGGACTTGCAGGCGTATTCATGGGACTTGCAGCGATACTGGGTGCAGTGCTTGTTCATATAATTGTTCTGGAAAATGGCAGTTTAAGGCTTGATGCATATTTCTCATATCTTGCCATAAGCGAGGTTGACAGAATTCCATGGGGTATAATATCCATCGCCCTGGCAGTGCTCTTGTTTTCAGCTGCAGTTGCATTTTATTTTTCTCGCCGGAATGCTGCAAAGTCGGGTAGAAGCATAATGACACCTGTTGCAAAACGTCTTCTGATAAGCCTCCTGATACCCCTTGTAACAGGTGGTATTTTTTCCTTTATTCTCATGTTCCAGGATCTGTACCAGCTTATTGTACCGGTGTTACTCATCTTTTATGGTCTTGGTCTTGTAAATGCAGGCAAGTTTACTTACAGTGAAGTGTTCTATCTGGGACTTTGCGAGATAGTTACTGGTCTGGTTGCCATCTTTTTCCCGCCTCTCGGACTTATATTCTGGAGTATCGGATTTGGTCTGATGCACATTGGATATGGGATATACATGTTCAGAAAGTACGAATCATGAAAGATCTAATCGCAGGATTAAATAAAGTTTTCGAGAGCCGCATCAGGCTTGGCATAATGTCGATACTGATCGTGAATGATTCCTATGATTTCAATAATCTGAAGGAAACCCTGAATGTAACTGACGGAAATCTGGCAAGTCACCTTAAAGCCCTTGAAGAGAAAGGATTGATAAGGGTTGAAAAACATTTTGTCGGCCGGAAGCCGAATACAAGTTACATTATAACAGAAAATGGAAACCTCTTATTCCGGCAGCATCTGAAAGCCCTTGAGGATCTGATTAATGCAAAATAAATTTTTTTATAAATTCACTTTGAAATGCAAAGTAACACCTTAACAATCGATAGTATGAGAAATGAGATTCTTAAAAATACCGGAGATGCTGAAGCTCTTGAAAAGCTCTACAATAGCAATAAAAAGGCATTCAGGGCAGCTTTTTATGAGGTATTTCCTGAAATTGGCAACACTGAAACTGCAAGAGTCTGGAAAGCCAGGCTGGAGTATGAATCCGGGACTGACATTCTTAAGACCTTCCCCCTTTCCGAGTTGCTAATTGTAATTGCAGTCTGTCTTATCCCGGCATTTCTTATAAAGATCCCGGCGATATTTCCCTCACTTGTTTCAGAAGATATTTTCCTTCAGAGGAATATTTCATTGATTGTTTTCCTGGGACTGGCTGTTTATACAATGTGGAGGAACAATGTTACTGATCTGAATAAAATAATACTTACAGGTGTGGCCTTCCTGATACCTGCGGTATATATAAATCTTCTTCCCGGCGGAGATCCCGGAGATTCGATTATCCTTGCCTTTATTCACCTGCCGGTTCTGATGCTCTATTTATTCGGGTTTATTTTTGCGAACTATGATTACAGGAATACTGAAATCCGGATAGAATTTATACGGCATGCTGCTGAGCTTGTGATTGTTTTTGGCCTTATTGCAATTGCAGGCGGGATACTCACAGCAATAACGATAAATCTTTTCAGTTCAATAGGCCTTGATATCGAAAACATTTATACCGAATATATCGTTGCAACCGGAGCGGCTGCAGCACCTGTTTTTGCTTCCTGGCTTTTAGAAAAATACCCGAATATGGTAAGCAGAATCGCACCTGTTATAGCAGGAATTTTCAGTCCTCTTGTCCTCTTAACCCTTATAATCTTCCTGTTGACCTTTGTAATAAGCGGTAAGGATCCTTATAATGACAGGGATTTCCTGATAATATTCAATGTTATGCTTTTGGGTGTTATGGCTATTATTATCTTTTCAGTATCCGAAACTTCTGTTATAAGGAAGCAGAAATTCAATGCAGCTGTTCTTTTTGCACTGTCAATATTCACAATTGTAATTGACTTAATTGCCCTGTCTGCAATATTTTACAGGCTGGGAGAATACGGAATGACTCCAAACAGACTTGCTGTGCTCGTTTCAAATATACTGGTGCTTGGCAATCTGATACTTATTATGACAGACCTGTTCAGGATAAACTTCAGGTCGGGTCAGTTCAGTAAGGTTGAAACAACTGTGGCAAGATACCTGCCTGTTTATCTGATCTGGGTGCTTATAGTTACATTCGGTTTCCCTCTCTTCTTCGGAATGAAATAAACATATCCATTAAGTGATTTAACCGGGAGCTTGTCAATGCTGATGAAGCTCCCGGTTTTATTTTAACCAACCCCAGCATAACTTCTGATTCAGTGTGCGGATATGTTTTTTGCCTGAAATTACTTACTTTTAGCTGAGCTTATTTATGATTTCCTGCCTTGTAATTCCGTTTTCAGGCTAAAGGTGATTATATTTTTTGCTTCTGAGAGTACACGCCTATGGATGACAGGAACAACCTGAATATTATTATTCCCTTATATAATCCTCATGAAGGATGGGAAAATAATTTCATTGAATCTGTGACTGCCGTCAGGGAACAGCTGAACGGGACAAAACTTTCCGTTATACTTGTAAATGACGGCTCAACAATAAAAATATCAGGCATTGAGGAAATTACAGGCCGTTTTGATTTTCTGAAGTATTGTTCCTATCCTGTAAACCGTGGCAAAGGTTATGCAATCAGGTATGGGCTGAATGTATCAGATGCAGATTACTACATCTATACTGATATAGATTTTCCTTTTGGTCATCATGTCATTTCCGATACTTATCAGCTCCTTAAATCTGATAATACAAATATAGTTGTGGGCACCAGGGACTTGTCGTATTTCAGCAAGCTTCCGGTAAAGAGAAGGATCTATTCTTTATTGCTTAAGGAACTGAATTATTTTGTTACCGGTTTTAAGATAAAGGACACTCAGGCTGGCCTTAAAGGTCTTGATAATAAGGCAAAGAAGATCCTTGCAGCAACTAAAACCAATACCTTCCTCTTCGAACTGGAATTTCTCAAGATGAGTATAAGGAGAGGGCTGAACTACAGGTTTATACATGTCAGCTGCAGACCAGGCATCAGGTTTACCGATTTCAGATTCCGGGTACTTTATAATGAAACAATCTGCTTATTAAAACTGTTCTTCAGGTGAAACCGCAGGTGCTTTTGACTTTCGATCTTGAGGAATTTGATCTTCCGCTTGAATTTTCCTGTCCTGTTTCCGTGGATGACCAGATTGAGATCTCAAATGAAGGTCTGAAGAGACTTACAGGAATACTGACTGCCCGGAATATCCCGGCAACATTTTTCACAACTTCATTTTATGCCGGCAAGAACCAGGTGCTGATGAAGGAACTGAGTGCGAATCATGAAATTGCCTCACATTCAAAGTATCATTCCTCATTCAGTGAAGGTGATATGGCAGAATCAAGGATAGAACTGCAGAAGATTACCGGGCAGGAAATCAGGGGATTCCGCATGCCCCGTTTCAGTGCTGCCAGTCTGCTGAATATTAAGGAAGCAGGATACAGCTACGATTCATCATTAAATCCCACTTTTATACCCGGCCGCTACAATAAGCTGTCGTCACCAAGGTTGTATTACACCGATAATGAAAGCCGACTTGCAGAACTACCAGTTTCTGTCAGCCCTGTAATGCGTTTTCCTCTTTTCTGGCTGAGTTTCAAGAACCTGCCTTTTGCAATATACCTGAATATGTGCAGGAGGGTTATGAGAAAGGATTCCTATCTGCACCTGTATTTTCATCCATGGGAGTTTGCTGATTTGGCTTCGCTCGATATTCCGCGTTATATAAAAAGACTCTCAGGAAATGCACTTGCTGAAAGGTTTGAGAAACTGCTTGCAGCGCTTGAAGAGGAGGGAGAGTTTTCAACAGTATCTGACTTCCTCAGAAAATCAGGTCTTGTAATATAATAAAGGATTCAGAAAGCAACGGAATTAATTAATCTTTGTTCTTCCTTCTGAACAGCTCGTATTCGCTTGTATTAAGTTCGATCTTTTCATAACTCTTAACGAGAGTGTCTGAAAATAATGATTTGTTTATAAGCAGATATTCATGCCTGTTGTCTGCCACAGTATCCAGACTGACATTTCCATATCTTGCGTAATAAGTATAGAGACTATAGTTTTCCTTCATTTGCGGGAGTATGCTTATTGTGCTGTTGGCACTCAGCTCAGGAAGTATAAGCCTCAAATCCCTGATCATGTTTTTATCGCGGTTGATCTCCTTTGAAAAATAAACCGAAAGGGAAAGGCCTGTTGCTAAAATCACAATGCCGGAAATTTTGAAAATTCTGAATCCTGTTGAATGAGAGTCGATCCTGGAAATAAACGGTTCAAGAACTTTTTCAAGGACAAGTCCAAAAGATATTGCAAAAAAGGGCAGGCTGAGATAAACAAAATAGGTACTCTGGTCCATTGTTGTAAGAATGGGCAGTATCCCTGCCATACCCAGCGAGAAGAAAACAAGTGCAGGCTTCATATTCCACGAGAGTCCGGAGAGCGAGCCTTTATTAAACTTTCTTATTATAATGAAAAGTATTATTAACACTGCTGCAGGCAGCAATTCCATAAGGAGCCTGTACAGGATATAGAATCTTGAATCTGCAGTTTCCCCCGATGAGATCTTATGGGAGGCCATGCTTATATATTTCGGAAGGAACTCATGAGCTCCGGTGAAAAGATAAAGAAGAAGCAGGGGAAGAATGGCAGAAGCGAGCATTAGAAGGGAATCGGCAAACATGGTAATAAACCTGTTCTTTCTCATAAAAAGCCAGTGAAAGAAAGGAAGGGAGAGAGGAGTGAGTGCAACAAATCCTTTTGTGAGAAATCCAAGGGAAAGCATTGATCCTGAGAGAAATATATACAAAATCCTGTTCTTCTGCATGCTTTTCAGGTAAAACAGAACCGAAAGGCAGATAAATACCGCAAGGGTGTTTTCAAGCATGTGGTTAACAGAGATCCAGTTTACTGTTGGCATGGTGATCCAGAATAATAACGGCAGCCATGGAGCCGATGATTTTTTTAGTACTGCTTTCCAGACAGATACAATTATTATTGCAGTAATGACGATTGTAAACAGGGAATAAAACCTTTCAACAAACCTGTTGTCACCGAAAATTCTGAAAAGGAGGCCTTCAATTCCAAAGGCAAGGGGAGGATGTTCGACAAAAACAGGGAAAAAGGTATCAGAAAAATGAGGATTCCAGAATGAGCCGCTGCCATTAGCCATATTCCTCGATAGTACAGCATATATTGTTCCATCCATGAACATGCCGTCAGAAAGCCAGGAATGGCAGATTACCGCCATGAAAACGCCAGCTATTGCAATGTAGAACCAGGTTGATTTAGAAATATGCCCGCTGTTTTCCATATCGGTGGTATATTTATATGAATTTACGGGAAATATAAAAAAAAATGAGGAAGCGACAACTGCTTCCTCATTTTTGAGCGGGAGACGGGACTCGAACCCGCGACCCTAACCTTGGCAAGGTTATGCTCTACCAACTGAGCTACTCCCGCAAATTCACGGGCAAAAATAAGCATTTTTTTTTATCTGCAAATAAGAGCAGAAAAAATTACTTAAAACTGCCTGTTTCAGGATATCATTTGCGGACAGGTCCCCATTCCTGAAGTGTATTGTTTTCAATGAACAGCCAGGTTGTTCTGTAAATCCATTCTTCCTTAACTGTGTTGCCATTAATTTCCCTGTTTATCTTGTCTGGCTTTCCCCAGCTGTCCCTAATCATTTCCGAATTCATGCCTTTCCATATCTTACCTGCATTCAGTCGTGCAGCCATTGATGTCCCGTATTTTTCTTCAAGGTAGGTGAACCTGCTTTTTTCCCTTACAACCGTACTCCTCGACTGTACCTGATCCTGTTCCTCAACAACAGGGAAATCCTGTTTCAGTTTGCGTTCCTCCTCAGCAGGAACTGCAATCCTGTCAATTTCGGCATGACGGCTAAGAATGTAACCCTCATTCTCTTCATATACAACTTTCAGGTAAGCATTGCCGGAATCAAGCACCTCAACCTGGCTGCCCTTGGGAACAACAAGTATTACACTTGTAAGGTCATCTGCACTTTTAAAAAGCCTGCTAGCAGATTTCAATGTTGCAGTAGTTACATTATTACCGGTTTGCCGTTTATTTTCAAGATTTGTAAGCTTGTCTTCATTAATATTCTGAGCATTTAATGAGACAAATGCAACTGCAAGAAACATAGTTAAGGCAATTCTTTTCATTATATATAATTTTCAATAAATGAGCAAAAAGTGTACCAGAAAGAAGGTTGAAGTCGGAAGTCGGAAGTCGGAAGTCGGAAGGCGGAAGACGGAAGACGGAAGACGGAAGGAAGAGGGTAGGCATAATGCTTCCATAGATGTCAGATTTTTCTGATTATAGTTATACCGTCCCGTAAGGGTAGTATAACATGCTCAATATCTGACTTATGCATGAGCATTTCGTTAAAATCGATAATCCCTCTTGTCTGCTGGTCCCTGCTATCTTTATCCAAAACCTTGTCACCCCAGAGTACATTGTCCGCAAGTATAAAGCCTCCCTTTCTGACCTTATTTATAATTATCCTGTAATATTCGCAATATTCCCTTTTGTCGCCGTCAATAAAAACAAGGTCAAACTCCTGTTCCAGCCCAGGTATGATATCGATGGCATTCCCGGTGTGTTGTATTATCTTATTTTCAACAGCTGCCTTAATAAAATAGGAACGGGCAAAGTCTGCCAGCTCATCGTCTGTTTCAATTGTGATTATTTTGCCTTCAGCGCTCAGGCCTTTTGCAATGCTGATAGTTGAATAGCCTGTGTATGTGCCAATCTCAAGTACAGTTACAGGATCAATCATTCGCGTGATCATTTCAAGGAATCTTCCCTGAAGGAAGCCTGATGCCATATTGGGATTTACAAACCTTAAATGGGTCTGTCTGTAAAGATCCTCAAGAACAGGATCTTCCGGTGATGAATGCTCGATTATATATTTCTCAAGTTTTCTTTCCTTCATTTTTTATAAGTAAGCATTGACAATTCTGAAGGATCAAATACCTCATTTGCAATATTAAGAAGATCTGAAGAACTGATGGCATCAATCCTTGAACAAAGTTCATCAAAGGGTTCAATACGTCCAAGTGCAAGGATGCTCTTGCCAAGACTCAGCATGAGATTTTCATGATTCTCATAACCTCTTGCAATATATCCCTTTATCTGTTTCTTGGCTTTGCTTAGCTGTATGGCGCCAAGCCTTTCCTCCCGCAATTTTTTTAACTCCTTCTGAACTATTGAAACACTTTTTTCGAGATGCTGGCCGTCTGTTCCGAAATATATTGATAGTGATCCGGTATCCATATAAGGATTATACGCCGATTCAACAGTGTATGCCAGTCCGTTCCTCTCCCTGAGAGAAAGGTTGAGTCGTGAATTCAGTCCCTGTCCTCCGAGAATATTATTGAGTAAGAACATTCCCAGCCTTTCTGGTGCCTTTATGTTATATGCCCTGTTACCTATTATGCAATGATTCTGAAAAGTCTTTTTCTTTTTTGTAACAACTGATTGTCTGTATTCCGGAACAGTATGCTTCCTGTCAGAATTTCCATTTGTATTCCACGATGAAAAATACTCTTTGAAAAGCCTTTTTATCTTGTCTTCTGAAATATTCCCGACAGAGCAAAAAACTATCTGGTCGGCTTTGTATACTCTTCCGAGAAAGCTGATTATTGAATCGCGGGTGAACTTTTTAACGGTTCCGGGTTTTCCAAGGACACTGTTCCCGATGGGAAATCCGGAGAATATCTGTTCTTCAAATTCATCAAAGATCAGCTCAGCAGGAGAATCAAGATAGGAGTTAATCTCTTCTATTATTACATCCTTTTCTTTTTTTATCTCCTTCTCGGGAAATACCGAATTGAAAGTTATGTCAGCCAGAAGTTCAATTGCGCGTTGATAATCCTCCTTAAGGAAGGAGGCGTGAATAGCAGTCTCCTCTTTTGTTGTATAGGCATTCAGTTCTCCTCCTACATCCTCGAGACATGAAAGGATGTGATATGATTTCCTTTTCTCTGATCCTTTAAAGAGCATGTGTTCAATGAAATGGGCCATCCCCTGTTCCCCGTCAAGTTCATCTCTTGAACCTGCGTTGATCATAATTCCACAATGGGCCACCATTCCGTTTGTAGGGTAATGCACCATCCTGATTCCGTTTGGAAGATTATCCAGGAGAATTTCCATGCTTAATAATGTAAGGGTGTAAATGTACCACAACAATCAAAGCAGGCAGGTTATTAACAATAAAAAAATTCTTTGTGTTAATAAATAGCAGTTATTTATATTTAGACTGAATATAAATAATATTAAATTTGTAATAGCATGCTTAGATAAAACAAATTTTCAGGGAGAGAGTCCCACTCCCATAGCTGGGGCTAAATACAATAAAGCAATATGGCAACAAAAGCAACTGCTAAGAAAGATGCGCCAAAAGCTGCAAAAAAAGCAAGCGGAGCGTCAAAAGCCAAGCCGAAAAGCAAATAACCAGGCTACAATAGAGGAGGGTGTCCCAAGACGACACCCTCTTTTTTTTTCTGAAATTATCAAGTAATCAGCATATTATTAATATAGCTAAAAAAAAATCTTCAAACTGTTTGCTTTACCGGATTTGAGATTTATATTTGCAGTCCCAAAAGGAGGTGCCATAGCTCATCCCGATAGCTATCGGGAGGTAGAGCAATGGCAACCAACAAGATTTAGCTGCATTTATTAATTTTAATTTTAATTTTTTTCTTAGACCTGTGTTTTACTGTTGTTATATACTTTACAGTAACTCAGTTGATCAATATTATGTTGGTTACACATGTGATATTGAAGATAGGATTAAACAACATAATGAAAGATACTTTGGATCGGCGTCATTTACATCAAAGACAAATGACTGGGAATTATTTCTATTAATACCCTGTAGTTCGATTAAACAGGCTATTCATTTAGAATACGTGATAAAGAAAATGAAAAGCAGAAAATACATTGAGAATCTAAGGAAATATCCGGAATTGGTTCAAAAACTTCTGAAGACTGGCTGATGTGTCTTTGTAAAGCAATGATAATGTATATGTTAGCTTAGCTTGAAATAAAAATAAGTCATGCAAAAATATTTTTTTCAAAAATGTTTTGCTTACTCGGAATTGAAATTTATATTTGCAGTCCCAAAAGGAGGTGCCATAGCTCAGTCGGTAGAGCAATGGACTGAAAATCCATGTGTCCCCGGTTCGATTCCTGGTGGCACCACTTAAAAAAGAGCGGGAGTGAGAGCGCGAGCGAGCACTTCCGCTTCTTTTTTCTCAATACTCACACTCACACTCACACTCAAACAATCCAACATATCTCTTAACATTTGCGAGAGCGAGCACTTCCGCTTCTTTTTTCTCACACTCACACTCATACTCACTCAAATCTCCATACAAGATTTAACTTCATATTTCTTATATTTGATTCTGCCAGTGATAATTCCGGAGAGAAAAGCTTAAAATCCATAATGATATGAAAATAAGAGAAATAAAGCGCTTAAATAACAAGGTGTACCAGGCTGTAAACAACCTGCTTCCCCAGCTTGATCCGGATTCAGTCCCATTGACAGTTGAGAAATTCAGAAGGATAATTAAATCGGAAGGAACACATTTGTTTGTAGCAGAGGAAGGCAATAGCCGGATTTCGGGAATATTGTCAGCAGTAGTTTATCATATTCCAACTGGAACAAAGTTCTGGATTGAGGATGTTGTTGTTGATGAGGCTTTCCGGGGAAAAGGTATCGGAAAAGCCCTGATGCTTCATGCAATGAAATATGCAAGGGAAAATGGGGCAAAATCTGTTGATCTTACATCAAAGCCTTCCAGGATTGCTGCCAACAAACTTTATAGAGACCTTGGCTTTGAGTTAAGGGAAACAAATGTATACCGATACATTATTAATAGGTAGTATCAGTAAATCATTTCAGCCCTTCTCAGTACAGTTAAACATCCACTGAACTCCAAATTTATCCCTGCAGCTTCCATAGTAGTCGCCCCAGAACATATCCTGAAGTTCCTGTTCTACCTTGCCTCCTTCTGATAATTCAGAGAAAAGCCTCCTGGTTTCCGTCCTTGTATCAGGACTCAGCATAATATAAACATTATTGCCGGCTGAGACCCTGAAGCCCATTGATTCGGGAGCATCTGACCCCATCAGCATGTGATCACCTGGTATCCTGAGGCTGACATGCATTATGAGATCTTTATCAGCTTCAGGTATTGGAGGCATATTATCTGAAGGAGGTATATCCCTGAATCTCATGAATCCCTCACCTTCATATTCTCCTTTAAATACTTTTCTGTAAAAAGTGAATGCCTCTTCAGTACTTCTTGTGAAGTTGAGATAAGTGCTTACTGTTAACATCTTTATGTGGTTTTAGAATTATTGTCTTTCACAGATTTCTTTCAGTTTCAACAGGGATTTCGGCCATGTTTCTTCAAAATATGTTATAAAATCAGTACCTGCATCAATATCAACTGCTATAACTGTATGTCCTTTCCGGGTGAAGAATGTGTAATTCTCAAGTGAGCCTTTCCATTTGTCAACCTCCAGCCCGCAAAGGATCTCTCTGCCGTTCTTTATAATTCCAATATGTTCTATACTGATAAATTTGTTTTCAATATTTTCTTTAATTCTGCTTACCATGCCTCCTTCAGAACCTTTCTCATCAGTGCCGATAAACAGGATACGGGAGTTCTTCTGCCATGAACCCTTATAATGTGATGTGCCATTGAAAACCGAAGTCCATTCTCTGTATGTTTTATCTTCAAGCATTGTTTTGTAAACCTTCTTTATACTCCCGGCAATCTCTGTTTCAAAGTGCAGATGCTTTGTATTCTCCGATCCATCTGCATATTTTTTGAAACTGTTCAATATTGCCTGCCAGCCTGTTTTCTGAAGTTCAGGAGAATTTACTGTTTCTGCATCGAAGGTCTCCGTAATTTCGGTGCTGTCACCTGCCGGACTGAATTTTACTTTAAGATTACGGCCATCGCCAAGAAGAGATTCAATTGCTTCATACTCCCTTATCCTCGTGTGAACTCCTTGGAAATCAAAACCATATTTTCCATCCTTTGATTCCATCCTGTAGCAGAACTTTCCGCCTTTTCGCAGGTCGTTCTCTGCAGTTGTTGTCTGCCAGTCGGCTGATGCCTGGTTCCAGTGAAGAATATGGTGCGGAGTAGTCCAGAGATCCCATATCTTCGGAGCCGGCAGTTTAATTTTTGAAGTGACAGTAATTGAAATATTATCAGGACTTTTCATAGGTCAACGATTAGTGTTAAACCCTGAATTAATTCAGTAAAATAATTAACAATAATTAGCTGATAAAGTTCATATCAGATATCAAGTCTGAACTGAACCCTGAACCCTGTTCTGTCGACGTTGGGATTGTTTGTGTAGGTAAACCTCTGGATGAAATCGACCCTGAA
>Ga0116155_10001597_pt1 | contig 16122 bp, 9 predicted proteins | sample AD_UKC032_MetaG_FD_89890 | JGI IMG/M metagenome (GOLD analysis project Ga0116155, IMG submission 89890) | Active sludge microbial communities of municipal wastewater-treating anaerobic digesters from USA - AD_UKC032_MetaG | ecosystem: Engineered > Bioreactor > Anaerobic > Digestate | place: USA...
AAGGTTCAGGGCAATTCAAAATACGTTTATATGGTTAGTAATAAGACAGATAAACCGACTGAATTGCAAAGCATTCCTCTTTCGAAAAATAAAATTTACCTTAAAATTGAATGTGATTTCCGCAATAGAATTGATGTGGCAAATTTCTTCTACAGCCTCGATGGTAAAAAATGGAATGTAATAGGCGGTCCTCTCAAAATGGAATATACCTTGATGGAACATTTTATGGGATATCGTTTCGGGTTGTATAATTATTCGTCGAAAATTCCGGGTGGATATGCCGATTTTGATTATTTCCGGATCAGTGAAAAAATTGCTGGAATATAATCGCTTAAATATCAACTTATTTACACAATATTAAGTGTGAATTTCAGTATAAAACATTTAATCGATACATGAAGAAAATCTTTTTTTTATTAACAGTTCAGTTGATTGTATTCAATTCGTTTGCTCAGAATATTGACCGAAGTTCTAATGGAAAAATAATTAAAACCATTAAACCTAAAATTCCGGCAAAAGGCGCATTTTATACGGGCAACTATCGCAATATGTTTGCTGAAGCAGGTTATGATAAGGTTTCAATAGCTAATAAACTAGAAAAAATCTGGCAACAATTATTTTACGGAGACTCTATAAATCAACGAATTTACTATCAGGTTGGTGCAGATGAGGCTTATATTTACGATACCGGAAATAAAGATGTACGTTCGGAGGGAATGTCATACGGGATGATGATTTGCGTGCAAATGGATAAACAACAGGAGTTTAATAAAATTTGGAAATGGGCCAAAATGCATATGCAGCATCAATCCGGATCCGCTAAAGGTTATTTTGCATGGCAAATGAACCGTGATGGAACGATTATGGATCCCGGAGTTGCTTCGGATGGCGAAGAATATATCGTCACTGCTCTTTTTCTGGCGGCTAATCGTTGGGGAAACGGAAATGGCATTTATAATTATTCGAAGGAGGCAAACGAAATTCTTGAACTTACTATGAATAAAGACAAAGGGAATAATAAACCAATTACAAATTTGTTTGAGGTTGATAAAAAGCAAATCACTTTTGTCCCTACCGAAGTGGGTCGGGTATTTACTGATCCTTCGTACCATCTTCCGGCATTTTATGAACTTTGGAGTCGTTGGGCCACTAAAAATAGTTCCTTTTGGAAACATTGTGCACCCACAAGCCGGAAAATGTTTCATAAATTTGCAAATAATAAAACCGGATTAATGCCCGATTATGCCAATTACGATGGCTCGCCAAAAAATATAGGCGGACACGGCGATTTTCGTTTCGATGCATGGCGATGCATTATGAATATGGCTGTTGACTACGCATGGTTTAAAAAATCGGGGAATGAACTTGCACAAATCAGAAAAATTCATTCATTTTTTATTCGTGAAGGAATTAAAAATTATGGAAATCAGTATACACTTGATGGCACAAAATTAGATACGCCACATTCAGCCGGTTTGGTTGCTTGCAATGCAGTGGGTGCTCTGGCTTCGAAAGATAAATCGGCATGGCTTTTCGTTGATGATTTTTTCAATACACCCATTCCTACCGGACAATACAGGTATTACGATGGACTGCTATATTTTATGAGTTACCTGCATCTTTCGGGTAATTTTAAAGTTTACAATCCAAATTAATTATTTAATATTTATGGAGTAAATTCGTGGTATTTTATTGAAATACAAATATTTGAATTGTAAATATTTATTTAATTCCAGAATAAAATGATTTTAGTTAACAATAAATTTAATAAGAAACACTACTAATAATTTATGAAATCCTTCATCCACTTCAAATTTCTGAAAATCACAGGCATTTTCGTATTTTTTCTCATTTCGCTGAACTGCCAAAGCCAGCAATTGCCTTATCAGAATACGAAATTAACCCCCGAAGAAAGAGCAAAAGATTTACTTCCGAGACTGACCCTTGCCGAAAAAGCTGCTTTGATGCAAAATAATTCACCTGCCATTCCGCGATTGGGCATCAAAGCATACGAATGGTGGAACGAAGCATTGCATGGCGTGGGGCGTACCGGTTTAGCGACTGTTTTTCCGCAGGCAATTGGTATGGCGGCTTCGTTTAACGATGCTTTATTGTTTGATGTTTTTACAGCTGTATCGGATGAAGCACGTGCAAAATCGAACAAATACAGCGAGCAAGGCGGATTAAAACGCTATCAGGGATTAACTTACTGGACTCCCAATATCAATATTTTTCGCGATCCGCGTTGGGGTCGTGGGCAGGAAACCTATGGTGAAGATCCATACCTGACAAGTAAATTGGGCGTTGCCGTAGTGAAAGGATTACAGGGACCTGATGATGCTGAATACGATAAATTGCATGCTTGCGCCAAGCATTTTGCCGTACATTCAGGACCGGAATGGAACCGACATTCCTATAACGCCGAAAAAATTTCGCCACGCGACTTGTGGGAAACGTATTTGCCGGCTTTCAAAGATTTAGTTCAAAAAGCTGATGTAAAAGAAGTTATGTGTGCTTATAATCGCTACGAAGGTGAACCTTGTTGTGGAAGTAATCGCTTGTTGACCCAAATATTGCGTGATGAATGGAATTATAAAGGATTAGTAGTCTCAGATTGTTGGGCAATAGCCGATTTTTACCGTCAAAATGCCCATGCAACACAACCCGATGCAACGCACGCGTCGGCTAATGCCGTGCAGAATGGTACCGATTTGGAATGTGGTTCTGATTTTGCCACTATTCCTGATGCAGTAAACAAAGGCCTAATCGATGAAAAACGGGTTGATGTTTCATTATTGCGATTGTTGAAAGCTCGTTTCGAATTGGGCGAAATGAATGAAAAGCCTGTTTGGGACATTCCGTACTCGGTTGTTAACAGCGCGAAACATCAGGCTTTAGCATTGCGAATGACTGAAGAAAGCTTAGTTTTACTTCAAAATAAAAACAATATTTTACCGCTGAAAAAAACAATGAAAATAGCCGTTATGGGACCTAATGCCAATGATTCAGTCATGCAATGGGGTAATTATAACGGTTTTCCGGGACATACTGTTACGGTGTTGGAAGCATTGCGGAATCAATTGGGCAAAGATTTAATCTATGATTTTGGATGCGATCGCACAGCCGAAACGACTATCAGTAGTCTTTTTCAGGAATGTAGTATCGATGGTAAAAAAGGATTTGTTGCTAAATATTGGAATACCCGTATTGCTCAGGGCGAACCGGTTGTGATTCAAACCATTAACACTCCATTACAACTAACCACAATGGGTGCAACTGCTTTTGCAGCGGGAGTTAATATCCGGAATTTTTCAGCTCGTTACAACACTGTTTTTCAACCAACTAAAACGGGCGATGTTGCTTTTCAGTTTCAGGTGAACGGAAGAACCACGCTGACGATCAATGGCGAATTGGTGGTGCGAAATGTATTTGCAACCAACCCTACCAATGTTTATACGCTTAAAGCTGAGGCCGGTAAGTCGTACGAAATTGAAATAGCCTATTCGCAGGGCAATTCTGATGCCGTTTTAAATTTTGATTTAGGTTCAATTATTCCTGTTGATATTGCTTCGTCAATTGCAAAAGTGAAAGATGCTGATGTTGTGATTTTTGCCGGTGGAATTGCACCTTCGCTCGAAGGAGAGGAAATGCCGGTTCAAATTCAAGGCTTTAAAGGTGGCGATCGCACGGATATTGAACTACCAAATATTCAACGACGGTTGTTACAGGAGCTTAAAAAGGCCGGAAAGAAAATTGTTTTCGTCAATTTCTCCGGCTCAGCCATGGGTTTAGTGCCCGAACTCGAATCGTGCGATGCTATTTTACAAGCCTGGTATCCGGGTCAGGCAGGAGGAACGGCCATTGCAAACGTCCTTTTAGGTCAGTACAATCCTTCGGGTAAACTACCGGTTACATTTTACAAAAATGTAAATCAATTGCCTGATTTCGAAGATTATAACATGAAAGGTCGTACGTACAGGTACTTGACCGAAAAACCGATGTTCCCCTTTGGTTACGGGCTGAGTTATACATCTTTTAAAACCGGGAAAGCCAAAGTAAGTAAATCAAAAATCAAAACAAACCAGTCATTGAAAATAACCATTCCCGTTTCAAATATCGGACAAATAGCAGGAACAGAAGTACTGCAAGTGTATGTAAAAAAAGTGAATGATATTGAAGGACCGATCAAAACGTTACGTGCATTCCAGCGGGTAGAATTGGCTGCCGGAAAAACTGCGCAAGTCAACGTGGTTTTAACTCCTTCATCCTTCGAATTTTATGATTGGACGCAACGAAAAATGATGGTAACTCCCGGAGAATATGAGCTGTTTTATGGAAATAGTTCAGATGAAAAAGAGTTGAAAATGATGAAGATTTCGATCCGTAAATAACCGGAAATAATTATTATTAATGATATAACGATTTATCAACTAAATATTTTACAATTGATTAGAAGTTTTTTTAAACAAAACGCTAAAGTATTCATTCATAGTTGGTAAAAATGATTCTTAAATAATACATAATATTTATTGATATGTTTCCAAATACCGCAGGATTGTTGATTAATTGAGGGACAAGCGACTTCCCTGTCGCTTGATGACAACTCAAGCGACAGGGATCCTGAAGTTTCGGGACACTTGTCCCTTGATATTTTACATCAAACATAAACATCAAAATATATCATTATTTATTCCTAAATACTTACTTTTTGGTGGAGTTTGTTTTTATTTAAATAAAAAACATTTATATATCTTATGAAAAATATCGCATTTATCATTAGTTTAATTTTCACAATTTTGCTAAATCTGCCTTTTCCGGGCAATGCACAAAACCCGATTATCCAAACCAAATATACATCCGACCCGGCACCAATGGTGTACAATGATACCGTGTTTCTTTACGCCGGACATGATGAAGACGATGCTTTTGGGTTTAAAATGGAGGATTGGTTGCTTTACACTTCTACCGATATGGTAAATTGGACCGACCGTGGAGTGGTAGCTTCGCTCAAAGATTTTAAATGGGTAAATACCGATAATGGAGCCTGGGCACCTCAATGCATCAGGCGAAACAATAAGTTTTATTTATACTGCCCGGTGCCTAATGATCTGGGAATTGGCGTGTTGGTTTCCGATAGTCCTTATGGTCCTTTTAAAGATCCTATCGGCAAAGCCCTGATTAACAACAGTCCACAAGACATTGATCCTACCATATTGATTGATGACGACGGTCAGGCTTATCTTTATTGGGGAAATCCGGAATTGTGGTACGTAAAACTGAACGAGGACATGATTTCATATTCGGGTGAGCCTAAAAAAGTGCCGGAATTTGTAAAAATAAAAGGGGAGAAAGATCCTTTTCACTATCAGGAAGGTCCGTGGGTTTGGAAACGAAACGGGCATTATTACATGGCATATGCTTCCACCTGTTGCCCCGAAGGCATTGGTTATGCAATGGCTAAGTCGCCTACCGGACCGTGGGAATACAAAGGGATGATAATGGATGGTGACCCGCGATCCAGTGGCAACCACCCGGGCATAATCGATTTCAAAGGAAATTCGTATGTCTTCGGATTCAATTATGCAATTCTGAAGCAAACCATGTCGAAACATTACGAAAGACGTTCGATTTGCCTCGAAAACCTAACGTACAATGCCGATGGCACTATTCAGAAGCTTCCTTTCTGGTCGAAAAATGCTGCTCAGATTGGTACGTTAAATCCATTTATCCGCACCGAAGCCGAAACAATGGCTTACAGCGAAGGGTTGAAAACTGCCACTGTAACCGAGTGGGAGCGAAATGTATCGTGGAACAAAGGCAAAAAAATTGCTGATAGATTATATGTAAATTCTATCAACAATGGCGATTATCTGAAAGTGCAGGGTGTCGATTTTTCAACGGGTGCAACATCTGTGGATCTAAATGTAGCTTCGCTGCATGGTGGAAAAATCGAAATTCGTGTTGATAAAATTGACGGACCAAAACTGGCAATTATTAATATTAAAACTTCAGGCGAAGGTGACAATTGGAAAACAATTACTTCGCCTGTAAAAAAAATAAAGGGTGTTCATGACCTGTACTTCATTTTCAGGGGTGAAAAAGAATTGTTCTATTTCGACTGGTGGAAATTCAATCATTAAAAAAACTATAATTAAATCATGAAAAAACATTTTGCAATAATTTTGGCTACAATTGCTTCGATAGGTGTAACTCTGGCTGATAATCCTGTGGTGCAAACACATTATTCGCCCGACCCTGCTCCAATGGTGTACAATGGTACGGTTTATATGTACACCGGCGACGATATTCCCGGTTTCGATTTCTATTATATGACCAAATGGCGTGTATTGTCCTCAACCGATATGGTTAACTGGACGGATCACGGAAGTCCTATCGGGTTGGAATCCTTTAAATGGGCGCGTGATCGTGCCTGGGCTGCGCAATGTATAGAGCGTAACGGTAAATTTTATTGGTATATCTGTGCTCAAAGTACTAAAAATGATATGGCCATCGGTGTGGCAGTTTCCGACTCTCCAACCGGTCCATTCAAAGATGCACTTGGTAAACCGTTGATTATTAATGGTAGTTGGTCAAATATTGATCCTACTGTATGGATTGATGATGACGGACAAGCCTATCTTTACTGGGGCAACGGCAGTCTTTATTATGTGAAATTGAATAAAGACATGATTTCTTATTCGGGCGATATTGTCACTGTTCCACTAAGTGTAGAATCTTTTGGAGGAGTAAGAGGCAACAGAAGTACTGAGAATCCGAATAAAGACTCGTTTGTAGAAGGTCCCTGGTTTTACAAACGTAACAGCCAGTATTATATGATGTTTGCCGGGATGGGCAAAGGGGGCGAGACGCTTTCTTACTCAACAAGTAGTGGCCCTGTGGGACCATGGAAGTATCAGGGTAAAATTATGGAAAACCAAAAACTGAACAGTTTCACCAACCACGGAGGAATTATTGATTATAAAGGAAATTCCTATCTTTTCTATCATAGCGGTTTGTTGCCCGGAGGTGGAAGCTATGGTCGTGCATCTGCAATCGAACAATTCAGTTATAATCCTGACGGTACAATTCCTTCTGTTTCAGCCACAAAGGAAGGTGTAAGTCCCGTTGGCGAAATTAATCCTTACAAGCGAGTTGAAGCTGAAACAATGGCATGGTCGCAAAAATGTTCTATTACTCAAAATAAAAAAACGGGTGTATATGTTTCGGGCACTCGTCTGAAAGGCTATACAAAAGTGCGTGAGGTGAATTTTGGAAGTCAATCGCCTAAATCGTTTTCAGCATCATTAGCAGCCGGAGTTGATGGAGGTATTTTGGAGGTTCGCCTTGATAGCGTTGCCGGAGCCATTATTTCATCTATCCAATTGCCCCGCACGGGAGGATGGGATAAATTTGAAACATTTACATCAGAACTAAAACAAGAAGTAACAGGCAAACACGATGTTTACTTTTATTTTAATGGTCAAAACATTACAGCCGGCCGTGAATTATTCAACTTTGATTATTGGATTTTTAATAAAAAATAATCCCAAAAACTGCGAATCCAACCATAAACATTTTATTTCATGAGAATTACAAAAAGAATTAAATCAGTCATTGCCGGACTTATAATCTTGTTCAGTGCATTTGGTATCCAAACTTTAACGGCGCAAACCGTTTGGCTTGATCAATTAGACCTCAGTGCAGCTACTCAGGGATACGGAATTCCAAGAAGTAATAAAACAGTTGATGGAAAACCACTGACTATTGCAGGGAAAACCTACGAACGGGGTTTTGGAAGTCATTCCGAAAGTTCGTTAACTATCTTACTTGAGGGAAAAGCAACTTTGTTTACAGCTCAGGCTGGTATCGACGACGAGGTAAAAGGTCAGAGACCGACTGCTGAGTTTGTTGTTTATGGTGATAACCAAAAGTTATGGTCAAGCGGTGTAATGCGTTTAGGTGACACTGCCAGAACTTGTTCTGTAAAGCTTAATGGTGTTAGGAAACTTGAATTGGTAGTAACTGATGGTGGAAATGGGAATTATTACGACCACGTTGATTGGGTGGATGCTAAGTTTGAAACTACTGGAGTAGCTACCTTCAAAACATTCAATCCGATATCGAACGAGCAGTACATACTTACACCTAAGCCTTCTGCTTCTCCCAAAATTAATAGTGCGAAGGTATTTGGTGTGCGTCCGGGATCACCATTTCAATTTCTTGTGGCAGCCACCGGTGATCGTCCGATGATTTTCTCGGCAAAAGGTTTACCTAAGGGATTAAAAATCAATAAAAAAACAGGCCTCATCACAGGTTCATTGTCAAAGGCAGGAACTTTTGAAGTGACTTTGACAGCTAAAAATGCTAAGGGCAAAGCGGATAAAAAACTGCGTATTGTTTGTGGCGACCGCATCTCACTTACTCCACCAATGGGTTGGAATAGCTGGAATTGTTTCGCACATGAGGTATCGGCCGATAAGGTGAAGCGTGCTGCCGATGCGATGGTAAAAAGCGGACTTATCAACCACGGTTGGACCTATGTGAATATCGATGATTTCTGGGAAAATAACCGCGATTCAAAAGATGAGTCATTACGTGGTGAGTTTCGTGATGCGGCAGGTAACATTGTTACCAATTCACGATTTGTAGATATGAAAGGACTTGCAGACTATGTGCACGGTTTGGGATTAAAAATAGGACTTTATTCAAGTCCGGGCCCATGGACATGCGGCGGATGTGCCGGCAGTTATGGTTACGAAAAGCAAGATGCTGAAAGTTATGCCAAATGGGGCTTCGATTACCTTAAATACGACTGGTGCAGTTATGGTAATGTGATTAATGGTTTGCCGAACAATGATCCGGGTAAAGTTTCGTCTTTGTCGTATAATGGTGGTAACGAATTGAATACGGCCATTAAGCCATTTAAGGTTATGGGCGAATATCTTCGTCAACAGCCTCGCGACATTGTATATAGCGTATGTCAGTACGGTATGTCGGATGTATGGAAATGGGGTGACTCTGTTAATGGAAATTGCTGGCGTACTACCAATGATATTACAGATACTTGGGTAAGTGTAAAAAATATAGCACTCGATCAGGATAAATCGGCTCCTTATGCTAAGCCCGGTAACTGGAACGACCCTGATATGTTGGTGGTTGGTCATGTTGGTTGGGGAAATCCGCATCCAAGCAAGCTGAAACCAGATGAACAATATCTTCATATCAGTCTTTGGAGTCTTTTCTCAGCACCGCTCCTGATTGGTTGTGATATGGAGAAACTCGATGATTTTACCCTGAATTTGTTGACAAACGACGAAGTAATTGAAATCAATCAGGATCCGTTGGGCAAGCAAGCTACCTGCCTACAAACAATAGGTGAACTTCGTATTTATGTAAAAGAACTTGAAGATGGCAGCCGTGCGGTCGGGTTCTGTAACTTTGGTATCGATAGAGCAGATATTTCATACAAAGATTTTGAAAAATTAGGTCTTAATGGACAGTTTGTAGTGCGTGATCTTTGGCGTCAAAAAGATCTTAGCAATCTGGCAACAAAATCAGGTGAACTAAAGCTCAACGTACCGGCTCACGGCGTGGTGCTCTATAAATTTACCCCGGTAAAATGATTTTTTTTAATATATTATTCTAAACATTTAATGATTTGTTTTTCCAAATCAATATACATATTAATAAACTTGTAACTCGTAACTATTTGCGTGTAACTGCTTTAAACTTATCCAAAATAACACACACACAATATGAAGACTAAATTTGCTTTTATAGTCGCTACAATGGTATTATTGCCTTTAATAAGTAAAGCGCAAAATCCGGTTATTCAAACCAATTATACTGCCGATCCGGCGCCGATGGTGCACGACGGTACTGTGTATCTTTATACTTCACATGATGAGGATGTTACTGTGAAGAATTTCTTTACAATGAATGACTGGAGATGCTATTCAACAACCGATATGGTAAACTGGACCGATCATGGTGCAATTCTATCGTATAAAGTTTTTGAATGGTCGCGCGGCGATGCCTGGGCTGGCCAATGCGTTTATCGAAACGGAAAATTCTATTATTATTTGCCGGTGAATCAAAAAAACGGTGGAAATGCTATTGGCGTTGCTGTATCCGACAGTCCGACAGGACCTTTTAAAGATGCGATTGGCAAACCATTGGTATCGGGTTTTGGCTATATTGACCCAACGGTTTTTATCGACGACGATGGTCAGGCATACATGTATTGGGGAAATCCAAACCTTTGGCATGTAAAGCTAAATGAAGATATGATCTCTTATGATATGAATTACGGTATTGCAAAAGAAGATTTGAGAGATGATAATTTTGGATATCGTTCAAAAAAAATAGACAACCGCACGGCAGCTTACGAAGAAGGTCCATGGTTATATAAGTGTAACAGCCTGTATTACTTGTTATACCCGGCTGGTGGAGTTCCCGAGCATTTGGCTTTTTCTACGGCTAAAAGTATTACCGGTCCCTGGACCTATGGCGACACCATCATGCACGTCATAAAAGAAGGTGGAGCTTTCACCAATCACCCGGGATTGATTGATTACAAAGGCAAATCCTATTTATTTTACCACAATGGTGCATTGCCCGGCGGTGGTGGTTTTAAACGCTCGGTTTGTGTAGAACCGCTTGTGTTTAATGCAGATGGCTCCATTCCGTTAATTCATCCGACAAAAGAAGGAGTGAAAGAAAGTGCAGCTAATTTGAATCCATTCACAAGAGTTGAGGCTGAAACTATTGCTTGGGAAGAAGGTGTTGAAACTACGAAAGATGAGAAAACTGGTGTGTACGTCACCAACATCAGTAACGGCGACTATATTAAAGTACGAAGTGTAGATTTTGGTAAAGGTGCGAAGAAATTTAGCGCAAGTGTAGCTTCTGCATCACAAGGTGGAAAAATCGAAATTTACATTGATGCAAAAAACGGCAGTTTGTTAGGGACTTTAGACGTAAAAAATACCGGTGATATTCAAACATGGAAAACCCTATCGTGTAAAGTAAATAAAGTCAAAGGGGTACATGACCTGTACTTTGTTTTCAAAGGAGGAGCTGGTGACAACCTTTTCAATTTTGATTGCTGGCAACTAAAAAAATAATAAATTAAAATCAATAGTATGAAACCATTATTTCGCATTTCATTTTTACTTCTTTTATCCTTTGTTGGGCTGAGCCAATATGTATTTGCCGATTACCCGATCGCATCTCATCGTTTTTTGGCCGACCCGGGCGCAATGGTCTATAAGGATAGAGTTTATCTTTACTGTTCAAACGATGATGAAAATCCGGGCGACGATAAGTCTGGATATCAGATGAAGTCTATTGTTTGTATCTCAAGTAGTGATTTGAAGAACTGGACTGATCACGGAATAGTGTTTGAAGTACCAAAAAACTGTTCGTGGGCTACCCGTAGTTGGGCACCGTCTGCTGTTGAGCGCGATGGAAAGTTTTTTCTTTATTTTGGTAATAGTGGAAATGGAATTGGGGTAGCTAAATCCGACAATCCTCTGGGTCCTTTTGTGGATCCAATAGGAAAGCCGCTGGTTGAAAATAGTACACCCGGAGTGCAACCGGCCACGCGCATGTGGCTTTTCGACCCAATGACTTTTATTGATGATGATGGACAAGCTTATATGTATTTTGGTGGAAATGGTGACAACAATGTGCGTGTTATCAAATTGAACCGCGATATGATAACTGTTGATGGACCTGCTATTCAATTATCAGCAAAAAATTTCTTCGAAGCGTCATGGATGCATAAAGTAAATGGGACTTACTACTTTTCATATTCTGCAAACCCAAGAGCTCAAATGCGAATAGATTACATGACAAGTACCAACCCTACTTCAGGGTTTACTTATGGGGGTGCAGTTTCTAACCAACCACCGCTCAACGACAACAACAATCATCAGGCAATATTTAAGTTTAATGGTGAATGGTATCAAGCCTATCATAACCGGGTAGTATCTAAAGAGGCAAAAATCAACCCTGTTTACAAACGCAATATTTGTGTGGATATGTTTAAACACAATCCGGACGGAACAATTGAAGTTATGGCTAATACAGTTGACGGGGTAAAGCAACAATCTTACCTTAACCCATTTGAACAGGTTGAAGCAGAAACATTTAATATGCAGAGTGCCATTAAAACAGAGATTTCAAGTGCTGGTGGCATGTGTGTTAGTAGTATCGAAAACGGTGATTGGATTAAAGTCATGGGAGTCGATTTCGGTACAGCCAAGGCCAAAACATTTATTGCCAATGTTGCGGGAAACGGAGGTCAAATAGAAATTATGCTGGATAATCCTTCCGGAAAACCGGTTGGAGTTTGTAAAGTTACTTCTACAGGAGGAACAAAAGAATGGAAAAGCATGACCTGTAAACTTAAGAAAATCTCAGGGGTTCATGATGTTTATTTCAAATTTAAAGGAGGCTCGACACCGTTATTTAATTTCGATTGGTGGAAATTAAAATAATCTAATAATTGTATGTTTAAAAAAGATTTTTTTTCATATAAACAGGTATTTGTTCTCAGCTTAATAGTTTTTGCTACGGGTACGACAAATGTATTTTGCCAAAGCGAGGTTCTTGCTCATTGGAATTTTGAACAAATAAAGCACCTGAAAACTGACTCTGTTTCTGTTCCGGTTGTTGGTCAGCCGCTAACAGCTTCTGAGCGAGGACCAGCCGAACCGCAACCTTATATTCTTGATCAATCGGGCAAAGGCAATTTTTTGCAAGTGCGTGGTTCACGCCCTTCAACGCTGGTTTTTTCAGATAATGTGCCTGCTTCTCAAACAGAAAATAAGCCAAACACACGTTCACTTTCCTTAAAAAAAGGTGAGTGTATTGTTTCGTATGATCGCCCACTTGCTTATTACGATTTGCGCAAAAGCTGGACAATTGAAGCCAGTCTGATGTGTAATCTTTTGGGAACTGAGCAGGTTTATCTTTGCAAAGAAGGTGCCGGTGGACAATTATTTGGCGATGTTTCGGTTGGTTTTGACAATATGCAAAAAAAATACTTTGTGGAACTCTTTTGTGCCGACGGAAAACCTCGTCGCATAGCAGCTGGCAATGAAGTTGAAGTAGGTAAATGGTACGATGTGCGTGCACAAGCCAACTACGATATCAAAAAAGATCAAACTACCTTGAAAATTGAAGTGAAAGCTTCGACTGAAAAGAGTTTTGGAGAATCAACTTCGATTACTTTTAAAGGTGCTGCAATGCGCAGTGATGCCGGTTCGTGGGTTATCGGACGTGGTTTTCCCGGTGGATTTCCGAATAGCCTGGCTGTACTCGATGGTGGAATTGACGATGTGAAAATATCAGGTGAAGCTTTGCCACGAATTGCCGGACAAAACCCGCTTTTTACAGATGCTTTTACCGCTGATCCAACTGCATTGGTTGTTGGCGACAGAGTTTATGTGTATGTTGGTCAGGATACAGCGTCGCCCGGCGGTTGGTTCAATATGCCCAACTGGCTTTGTTATTCTACCACCGATATGAAACACTGGACAGCGCACGGTCCTGTTTTGGCTGCAAAAGATTTTGTTAATGCAAATAGCGGGTCGGCCTGGGCTGCGCAAGTAGTGGAGAAGGACGGAAAGTATTATTTTTATGTAACACTCGACAGAAAAGAAGGCCATTTCATAACCGTAGCGGTGGGCGATTCTCCAACTGGACCGTTTAAAGAAGCTCGACCGGGCATGCCTCTTATTACTGATGATATGACCAAAGATTCGCACAGATGGAATTCTGATATTGACCCTACAGTACTTATTGATGATGATGGTACGCCCTGGATGGCATGGGGAAACGGCGATTGTTACATGGTAAAACTGAACCGTAATATGGTTGAACTTGATGGTCCGATAACCAAAGTTCCTTTCAGAAATTATTCAGAAGGTCCTTGGCTTTTTAAACGTAATAATCTGTATTACAATGTGTATGCTGCCGATGCTCCCGGAGTCCAACCCGAGCAGATGTGTTACTCTACAGCCCCAAAAATTACCGGACCGTGGACTTTTGGTGGATTTGTAACCGGTGCAGCAAAACATGGTTTCACTATTCATCCGGCAGTTATTGAATTTAAAAATCAATGGTATTTCTTTTACCACGATGGTGCATATCCTTTGGATGGCACACCGGGTGGTGATTGCAGACGTCAGGTATGTGTTGAATATATGAATTTTAATCCCGATGGAAGTATTAAACCTATCACTTTGACAACTGAAGGAGTGAGTGTGCCGGCGAAACAATAATTTTCAACTGAGGTGTGGTGTAAATCTTAAAAAACTCTATTTTTAGCGGAATTCATTTGTAAAAAGATTAATTTTACGTCAATAAATGCGTATGATAATCAATAATAAATCCGTGTCTTGCACTGGGTTATATTAATTGTCTTATTATAAGTTATTTAAAGGTGTAAACGTAAATGTTAGCCTGAGCATTGAAATCAACGGAGTTTAAAATACGAAAAGAAAATCATGAATAAGAAAAATCAAGTTTTGCTATTTATTCTGTGCAGTACAATCAGTATTTCTACTGTTTTTGCGCAGACAAAAAAGAATTATCATACGTGGGCAACGACTCCACCCCTGGGTTGGAATAGCTGGGATTGTTTTGGAACAACTGTTACCGAGCAACAAATCAAGGAACAAGCGGATGCAATGGCAAAGTACCTTCTACCCAGTGGATACAACTATCTTACAGTGGATATTCAATGGTACGAGCCTGAGGCTAAAGGACATGCTTATGATCCGAAGGCTGTGCTGACCATGGATGAATATGGACGTTTAACTCCCGGCTTGAAAAAGTTCCCATCAGCTGCCGATGGCAAAGGATTTAAATCACTTGCCGACTATGTACATTCCAAAGGACTTAAATTTGGCATCCATATCATGCGTGGAATTCCCCGACAAGCTGTTGAAAAAAACACTCCGGTTCTCGGGACATCTGCTAAAGCTCAGGATATTGCATTAACTAACTCACGTTGTGCGTGGAATCCTGATATGTATGGTGTTGATGCTACTAAACCCGAAGGCCAGGCCTACTACAATTCAATTGTGCAGATGTATGCCGACTGGGGTGTGGATTTTATAAAGTGTGACGATATTTCGCGCCCTTACGACAAAGTTCAAAAAGCTGAAATTGAAGCGCTTCGAAATGCCATTGATAAAACCGGTCGCTCAATTATTTTAAGTCTATCGCCGGGTGCAACACCGATAGTGGCCGGTGAACATGTGATGAACCATGCAAATATGTGGCGCATTACCGATGATTTTTGGGACAGATGGGGATTGTTGTTGGCCATGTTCGAACGCCTGGATGTTTGGACACCCTTTCGTGCTCCGGGTCATTTCCCCGATGCAGATATGCTACCAATTGGAATTGTTGATTTCAAACGATCTACCAATTTCACAAAAAATGAGCAATACACGCTTATGAGCTTGTGGGCTATTGGTCGTTCTCCACTTATTTTTGGTGGCGACATGACTAAACTCGATGATTTTACCAAAGAAATGCTCACTAACCCTGAGATGTTGAAAGTGAACCAATTGAGCACAAACAATCGTCAGGTATCGCGCGATAAAAACCTTATTGTATGGACAGCCGATGTGCCCAACAGTAAAGATAAATATGTTGCACTTTTCAACGCACAAAGCAATGTAGAAAATATTGATTTCAATAATGCCAATTATGCAAGTCCGGTAATAGCCGGTAAAGGCAGCTCACAAAAGATAGAAGTATCTGTGAAAAATGGAAAAAAGCTCGTTCTTTTTGTCAAAGATGGTGGCAATGGTTTCGATTGGGATCATGTGGTGTGGGTTGATCCGATGCTTCGTGGACCAAAAGGTGATCTGAAACTTACCGATTTAAAATGGATTAGCGCTACCTCCGGTTGGGGCGAAGCTCGTGTGAACCGGACGTGTGGCAACGAGCCTATTTTGATAAACGGTAAACCTGCCGAAGGTATTGGCACACATGGAGAATCTGTAATCATTTATGATTTGCCCGAAGGTTACGATACCTTTACCGCCACCGGTGTTGTTACTCAGGACATTGGTTCAGTTGTTTTTGGTGTCCTTGTTA
>Ga0116155_10001607_pt1 | contig 16082 bp, 19 predicted proteins | sample AD_UKC032_MetaG_FD_89890 | JGI IMG/M metagenome (GOLD analysis project Ga0116155, IMG submission 89890) | Active sludge microbial communities of municipal wastewater-treating anaerobic digesters from USA - AD_UKC032_MetaG | ecosystem: Engineered > Bioreactor > Anaerobic > Digestate | place: USA...
CGCCTGCCGACCTGATCATCATGACACAGCCACCTGCGACGTTTTGGACGCCTTCTAATATCGTGTAGTTACCGGAAAACGTCGGGTTGTACTCAAAAACATGAAGCAGCCCACGCGCGGCGCCACGCAGGAATTTGCCGACGGTAGTTTCCACCAAGAACACGGGGAAGAAGTGATACCCAGCGTCTCCAGGGCTAGGTGATGAATGGGTATCGAAGTTTCCTACTGTGTTGTAGCCATGAATGCCGGAAAGATTGAATGGGGCGGTTGAACTTAAGGAAATCGAGTTGGAGTCTGAAGCGACTTGCTGGCACCCGGACATACTCGCTTGAGAAAGAACAGTCGGTGTGTAGATTGCGCCGTAAGTCCGCGGGGTCAGCGATGACCGCTGGTATCCGTATGACGAGACATTCGATTCGCTCATGGACGAGTACTGCCCGATAGTTCCCGGCCCGCTGGCAGACAACCCCTGCAGCCGACACGCCCACGCATCACCAGAGATCAGCGTATCGAAATCCCCGAAGTGGTAGAAGTCATACGTCGTCGTGCCGCTCCAGGCGACGCCAAGGTAGAGGCCGCGCGCATCGGCGATCAGCACCCACGCCTTCGCGGTGGCGTCGGCCGTGGTGGACTTCTTGAAGTAATGCGGGCCGAATGAATTGGTCCCGGTGTCCACATCGGACATCGTTTCGTAGCCCGTCACCGTGCTGTACAGCGTCGCGCTGTCGTCGACACGCAGGCAGAGCTGCGATGAACTGTAGTGCTGCGAGCGGAATGACGCCTTGTTGGTGCCGGTGTAGGGCTTAAGCCAGCCAGCCGGAGAGGTTTTGGCGGTGATCGTCCCGCTCGCGGTCTGGTCGGAAATGCCGGTGGTGGCGAAGGTGAAGGTGTTGGTCGAAACGCCGGTCACGCGCCATTCGCCGTTGAGCCCGGCCGGCGTTGCGCCGGCGATGGTGATGATCTGGTGCAGTTTGTAGCCGTGCGACGCCTTCGTTCCCGTGGCGACGTTGCTGGCCACCACCAGGCTGTCGAGGGTGCGCAGGTTGAAGCCATCCACCAGGCAGGCGGCGAGAAGCGATATCATCGAACTGACCTGGCCGGTACAGGTCGGAGCGCCGGCCATGTCGCTGGCGAACCACTTGACGGGTTGTGTCATGCTGCGGACTCCTTATGCGTCGACGTCGCCACGGACGCCGAGGGTGAATTGATCGGACTGCACGGTCGGATTACCCTGCAGCACGGTGCGGGCGACCCATACCGGGTAGTTGGCGGCCACCGTGTTCATGCGGACCACGTTGCCCGTCGACCAGCCGGCGCCCCAGCCTTCCTTGGCGATGCTGAAATATGGCACGCCGGTCTCCGGGTTGGTCGGCGCCAGGTCATTGACGATGGCGTGGCCGGTGACGATCTGGCCGACCGTCTCGCCGATGACGTTGACCGTGCCGGTGTTGGTGAACAGGATTTCCCATCGCTCCTGGATAGCCCCGCGGTTGGTCACCACAACCGGATACTGTGTCTTGTTGTACGTTCCGGTGGCGACGCTGCCCTGCAGGGTGTCGTACCAGCCGGTCCACGTTTGCTGGTCGTAGAAGACCGAGACGCGGGCATGCAGGTCACCCATCAGCAGTGCCGAACTGACCAGCAAACCGAGCGGGAAGTCGTGCGTCAGCGGGCGGGTGAGCGCCAGTTCGCCGTTAATCTGGGCATCGGAGCATAACGCCATGTCCTCGATGCGGTGCTCGATGGTGATCGGCTGGCTGTAGCCTGTGACAGTCTGGAAGGTGACGGTGCCGGCGTCGAGGTCCTGGGTGAAGCCGCTGGTGATCGTCGCGCCGTTGGCACCGATGACCCGAGCCCGAGCCACGCGCACGCGGCCGAGATTTACCGTCTGGCCGTTGCTGACGGTGGCCGGCGCCGTGGTCGCCGTGTGATGGACCACGACGACGTCGCCCTTGCGCAGGATCGGCACGCGGCCGTCGACCGGCAGGCGTACCGGGTCGAGGCCGAGCACCTCGGCGGAAAGCGGCAGGTTGCTGACGGCGACGGCGTTGTAGCGGGCGGTATCGGCGAATACCAGCGTCGGGCGGAAGATGTTGCCGGAGACGATGTTGCCGGCGTCGTACCACCATTCGAGCTTTTCCTGACTGGTCAGGCCGGAATCGGCGACCCAGGTGCCGAACTGGACGCTGGCGATGCCGAACTGGAAATCGACCGCCCCGTCGGCGGCGCCGGTGATGTCGCCATTCAGAGCGCTGTCGGCGGTGATCTGGACGCTGTCGCTGGCGCGGTTGGCGCGCAGCGCGAGCGATGCCGGCTGGATCGGCGCGCCGGAGATGCGGAACTTCAGCGAAAACTCCAGCCAGTCGCCGCGCCGCGTCAGGCAGACGACGCTGGCCGAGGCGGCGACGTTGCCGGGGAAGGTGTCGAGGGTGACGATTCCAGTCGTGTAATTGACCGTGCCGGCGGCGGTGCCGCTGTTGGTGCTGACTGACGGGTCTTCGACCAGGACACCCGCGCGGTCGACAAAGACGTGCGAACCGATGCGGAGGCGCAGCGAGCCGGCGACGATGCTGTTGGTGACGTCTGGCAGAATATCCAGGGTAACGGCCGGAGCGGAGACGGTGAGGCTCTGCGTGGCGCCTGCGGTATCGTTGTCTACACGGTACGTCGCCGTGATGTTTCCGGTTGCGACCGTATTGACGAGCTCCTGCTGGTAGCTGGCGGATGACAGCACCGTCCCGCCGGAAGGCCAGTTCGGACCAGGAACATACGTCATGTTCTGCGTTGAAATGCGCAGCGTCGCCTCGGCGGACAGCGCAACGGCGCCCGTCGCGTAATTGATGGTTCCGGAAATTCCCGACGAGACGGAAAGCGCCGCCTGCGAGCTTGACCCGGTCGCATTCAGCCCGGAGCCGGCGAGCCTGGCCGCCGTCAGATCGGCGCCGGCGAAGACCAGGACGCCCGACCCGTTGTCGAGCAGCGTATAGACACCCCCGGCGGCATCGTGATAGCGGACCATCAGGCTCTTGGGCTCGACCGCGTGCGCCAGTGTGAAGTTGGTCAACGCGCCGGCGGCGGCGTGCAGCTCGGTGGCAGCCAGCCCCTGCTTGTAGCTGACGGCGACGGACGTGCTTCCGTCAGGCAGCAGGCTGGGCACCATGCGCACCTTGCCGGTGGCGTAATTCACGGTGCCGCTGCCGTCTCCGGTCAAACCGCCAGAACCGTTATCGGTCACTGTCTTGGTAACGCCGCCGGCCGTGTAGGTCAGCGAAAGCTGTCCTGGCTCGAGCGCCCCGTTCGTAATATCAATGGCGATCGTCGGCGCGGTGAACACGCTGCTTCCGACATGGCTTTCATAATGCGCCGGCGTTCCCCAGGCAAAAATGACCTCTGTATTGACGTCCGGAAGCGCGCCGAGAGTGACGATCAGCGAGCCGGTGGCATAGTTGATCGTGCCGGTGCCGGTGCCCTCGTCGCCAGTCAAGTTTCCTGCTCCGTTATCGTGGAGGCGATACCACTTGCCCAGGGCCATGTAGTCGACGGAGATCGACCCCGGCGCCGGCACGGGGAGCAGGCTCTTGACGTAGTTGTAGGCGCGGTTGCCGACGCTGATCGGGGTGCTGGCGGTATGCCCGGCGGCAGCGACGGCCGCCGCCGGGCTGGCAGTGAAAGTGCCGCTGCCGTTGTGGCTGGTCGATTTGGCGATGGCAACCGACCCCGTGGCATATTCGACCGTGCCGGTCCAGCCGCCGGCGGCAACGATGGCCCCGTTATTGTCATCGATCAAGGTGGCGCCACCGATGGAGATCGACAGCGATCCGCGGGCGATGCTCGAGCCGAAATAGCGGGTGGCGACCTCGCCGGCGCCCGTGGTGACGGTGCTGGTGAAGGAAAGATTATCCGCGCCGGTGATCGGGATGATCGTCTCGCGGTCGCTGGTGCAGCGGGCATCGACGATGGGCGCCTCGGACAGCGCCGACGGCACCAGTTGGCCGTAGACGCTGGTGGCGCGTAACGTCAGGTCGCCGAGATCGGCGGCTTCGGCCAGCGGGCTGACACCGTAGTAGCTGGTCGCGTCGGCGGCGAAAGTGGAATAGATGCGCGTCGGCGGGTTGGCCAGTTCGGCGGCATATCGGCTCGGCGCGGCAGCGGTGAAGGCCAGGCGCAGCGGGTCGGAAATCTCCAGCACGAGCACGTCGCGCAGGAAATCGCCCTGGGCGTCGGTGAATACCTGATTGACGAAGCGCGAGATGATGCGGGTGATGCGCACATACTGGTAATTGGCCGAGTTGTCGCGCTGCACCAGGGCGAGCACGTCGCCGATTCCTGGTGACGGCACCTCGGCGCGGCAATAGGATTGCACGCTGCGCTGGCCGACGAGGTGGTTGCCATAGAGGATCAGGCGGGTTTCGGCGCCGAGCGCCAGGTAGCTTTCCAGCTTGGCCTGCGCCGCCGTGCGGGCATCGGACCAGCTCTTGGTGGTGAACAGCGTGGCGGATACCTTGGGGTCGGCGGGCGCCTTGGCAACGATGACATGCGATCCGTAATAGCCCTCGACATCGTCGGTCAGCACCGCCGGGAAGACCTTGCGCAGCGCGATCCGGCCGTAGGTGCGGTCGAGCTCGGAAATGTCGGGAAAAAGGTTGTTCGAAACGCCGTCGACGACGGCGATGCCGGTGGCCATGCCGCCGCCCTCGGGCACGTCGTCGAGTACGGCGGATTTCAGGAGCTTGATGTCGCCATCGAGAATGGGCATGTCAGATCACCATGAAGCGGAGGGTTGCGAGATACCAGTCGCCGAAGCCGCCGGGCAGCGGATCGGCGACGAAGATGACCGGGCGCGCCTCGATCGGCGGGCCGTCGTGGCGGCGAAACAGCACGTCGTAACTGACGCCGCGCAGGGAGAGCGTCATCGTCGTGACGTCCGGGTCGGCCTCCCAGGCCTGGATCTGCGCGAGCGTCGCGCGCACCATCCAGGCGGCGGCGTCCTCGGGTGGTTCCAGCGTGATCGGGCGGCCTTCCAGGCGCGCGCCCTGGTCGATGATGAGGGCGCCGGTGAGGCCGCGCTCGACATGCTGCTCGGTTTCGAACCACGTGAATTCATCCGACCAGCGCAGGTCGGGATCGAGCGTCAGGGTGACGGCGCCGACCGTCAGGGTAATCGCCGGTTGCGCCATCAGCCCGCTCTCAACTTGTGTTCTTCGAGGATCTTCATGAAGTTGCTGACATCGGATTCCGAGCCGGAAAGACTCGACTTCTTGTTGCCGGACACGAGTTCGATGCGGTGGACCTGCGCCTTGGCTTCATTGCCGGCATTCTTGATGCGCAAGATCATGTCGTCGAGGCTCTTGAGCGGCGTCCGCGCCAGGTTGCGCGCCTGCAGATCGGCGACCGAGGTGCCGAGATCGACGGCCTTGCCGGTCCTCCTTTCATCGCGCGCGGCGGCCAGCGCCTTGTCGACGGCGTCGTTGATCGCCATCTGCATCAACCGGCTGGCGTTGGCCTCGTTGCCGCGATCGCCGGTGAGCATCGTGGCCTGGTTGCGCGCGTACAGTTCGCCGACGTATTTCTGCGCCAGCTTGACCTCCTCGATGCTGCCGCCGCGGCGGTAGAGGGTTTCGGTAAAGTCGGCTTGGCTGCCGCCACCAATCTTGCCGGCCGCTGAGCCGGAGGCGGTGCGCACGCCGGTATCGGAAAGTCCGTTCTGCGCATCGGCGGCACGCTTGGCGGAATTCGCCACCCCGTCGAGCGAGCCGGCCAGCTTGTCATAGCTCCCTGTCGCCTTTTCCGAAGCGGCTGCGCCCTTCATCGTCGCATCGAACAATTGGCGCATGCGGTCGGCGGTCTCGGCGGCAATTTCACCCTCCTTGAGCTTGACCTGGGCGCCGAGTTCCTGCGCCTTGAGCTCGGCCTCCTTGGCCGCGGTCAACTGGCCGGAAGCGGCCAATTCGGCGCGCTTGGCGGCGACCATCTGGAGCGCGGCCTCGCCTTCGGCGCGCTTGGCCTTGCCCTGCAGTTCGGCGAGTTCGATCTCCATCCGCTTGGCTTCTAGCAGGTAGTAGGCGGCGGCCGACTCGTCGCCATAGGCCTTCGCCACTTCCGCCATGCTGCGCAACTGCTCGATTTCGAGCTTCAGGCCGGCGCCTTTCAAGTCCAGCTCGGACTGCTTGATTCTGGCGTTGTATTCAATCGCCTTCGTCTGGTCGTTGAGCGCATCGCGGTAAATCGCCTTGGCTTGGCCGGCGGCGATTTCCGCCTCCTTGACCTGCGTGTCGGTGGCGACGCCCTGCTCTTTCAGCTTGCGCAGGTTTTCCAGCGCGAGCCCGGCGGCATCGGCGGCGGCCTTGAGTTCGGTCAGGCGCCCGCTGTTGTCCTTGAGCATTTCCGTTTCAGTCGCCAGCGCGGCGGCGTGCTGCTGGGCGGCCAGCGCGGCGGCCGCTGACTTGTCGGCATCGGCCTGCTTGGCTTCGGCGGACTTCTTCGCCTCGGCGATCGCGTCGCGCTGGGCCTGCGTCCGCTTGTTTTCTTCGCCCGCCAGCGCCTCAAGACTCTTGGCGTAAGCGTCGGCGATGCCGGCCTCAAGGCGCCTGGCGTCGGCGAGGGCGCGCAGCGCATCGGCGTCCGTCTTCGCGGCCTGGAGCGACGCGGTGCGCTTTTCGGTTTCGTTGCCGAACGCGTTCGCCAGCGCTTGCGCGGCCTTGCCCTCTTCCTCCCTGGCCTTGGCGCTTTTCTCGGATTGCACGACGGCACCCGTGGCGGCGCGCGTGATGTCTTCATACGCGGCGGCTAGCTTCAGGTTCATCGCGGCGGCATCGGCCTTTTCCGCGGTGCGGAGCTTGTCGTCTTGTGCCTGCTTTGCCTGGGCGGCGTTGGTTTTTGTCGAGGCGCCCTCGATCTTTTCCAGGCTGCCCATGATCTCGTCGCGGGCACGCACCTGCTCTTCGGTGAAATGCGCCAGCGCCTTGGCCGGGCTAGTCCAAACTTCCGTCAGCAGCCCGCCGATATTGCCGACAGTCCGGCCGACCATGTCGAAGCCGGCGGTCACGCCGCGGACCGCCTTCGACAGGCCCTCAAGAATCAGGACCAGGCCTTTCCAGACCCCAGAGTCGCCGACGAATACCATCGTTTCGGAGATGGAATTTTTCAGCCGGCTCCATGCCGCCACGGAGCCTTCCGCCTGGCCGGCGGTTCCATAGACCTTTTCGAGGCCGACCGCCATCAGCGGCAGCAGGTCGCTGGACAGCACCTTGCCGGACTCGATCATCTTGTTGAGCTGCTCGGTCTCGAGGCCGGCCGCGTCGGCGGTCGCTTTCAAGGCGCCGGGAAGACGCTCGCCCAACTGCTGGCGCCACTCCTCCATGCTGACGACGCCCTTGCTCATCATCTGCGACACAGCCTGCAGCGCGCCTTCGGTATCGGCGCTCGACCTGCCGAGCTTGGCCATCGACCCAGCCACGGCCTCAAACACCTGGCGCGTCCCGGCGCCTTCCAGCGTCGTGCCCTTGGCGGCTGCGGTCAAGTTGATGTAGGCGCGGCTGGTTTCCTGCAACGACAAGCCCAGGCGGTTCGATGTCACCTTGAGATAGTCGATTTCGGCGGCTGCGGCCTCGCCGGAGCCGGTAAGCTGCACCAGCGTGCGCTCCAGCGATTCGGCGGCGACGTTGGCTTTGACGAACTCGCGCCCGATGGCCAGGCCGGCGCCAACTCCAGCCAGGCCCGCAAGGGATGCCCCCATTCCGGAAACGGCCGTCGACGTCTTTCCGGCGGCAGCTTCAGTGCCGGCGAGCTCCGCGCGCAGCGCCGCGAGCCTGACCTGCGCGCCGGCATAGGCCCGGTCAAAGTCGGCGCCTGAGACCTTGCTGTTGCTGGCCAGGCGGACCAGCGCCTGGTTGACGCGCTCGATGTCGGCGTTGATTTTCTCGGCCGAGCGAATGTTCAGGGTAGCGAACGCGGAGCTGACGGACCGCGCGCCGGCCGCCATGTTGCGCGCGGCGGCCGCGGACTGCTCCATATTGACGCGTAGCGCATCTATCTTCGCGCTTACCTTGCCGGACTCGACGGCGAGCTGCGATTTCGCTGCGGCAAGGTTGGTGGTATTGACCCCGGCCGCGCCAGCAGCAAGATTCAGTTTTACAACGGCGGACTGTGATTTCTCAAGGGCCTTTTCGGCCCTGGTGGCGGCCGTCTCCGCCTTGCCGAGTTCGCTGTTGAGTTTTTTCAGCAGCGGCGCATCGGCGTCGGCCGCATAGGCCTCCGAGAGCGCGGTCTGAAGCGCCCGCACCTTGATCCGGGCCGCCTGTAGCTGGCCCTCGAATTTGCTGACGTCGGCGACCGCGTTCTCGAGAACCTTGATCGAGCTCGCGGTTTTTCCCAGGTCGCGCAGGTCGGCCTCGGCGCGCCGCAGCTCCGTGTTGAGCTTGCTGGCGTCTCCATCGAACCTGACGCCTACCGATACCGTCTTGTCGCTCATTCCCACCTTGCCTCAAAACCTGAAAAAACGCCGGGGCAGGACCCCGGCGCTGTTGCCCACATCGCCAGGCGTTACGCGGCGGCGCGCAGGTCGACCGTGAAGGGCTCGCTCTTGCCGACCGGCGTCTTCATGCGGCCCTTCATGGTGATTTCGCCGAAGCCGTCGGACAGGAAGTCGAAGGCCGAGTCGGGCGACATCACCACCTCGTGGGCGGTGACGATGACCGGCAGGTTGTCGGCGAAGTTGACACCATCCAGGACAAACTCGGCGCGCACCTGCGCCTGCGTGGCGCCGCTGATCTGGGTGCCGGTGATGGCGTTGTAGGTGCCGGAGACCTTGAGCGAGGCAGCGTTGAGGATGGCGCCGGTCGACAGAATCTTGACCATACCGAGCCGATAGTTGACCTCGTAGTCGGTGCCGAGCACATAGGTCGGCGTGCCGCTGGTGTGCTTGACGGCGAAACCGGCGCTGGCGAAGTTCTGCTTGCTCAACGACACCCACTTGTCGAGGACGGCGACCATCACCTCATCGGTGATCGTGCCGGAGCCCTGGTTGATGGCGGCCTGCGAGCCGAGCAGCGCCAGCGTCAGGCCGTCCTTGTCCATTTCGGAGAGGGTGACGGCGAGGTCGGCCGGCTTCTGGATCGCCACCGACTCGATGACCTGGCCGTAGGTGCTGCGGCCCTTGGAGACCTGCTCTTTCAGTTCGGTATTGGCCTTGACCTCGAACTTGGAGCACTCGAATGGGCCGGCGCGGCCGAGCTTGAGGCCGGTGGCCGGATCGTAGCGGTTGATGTAGAGGTCGCCGCCACCCAGAAAAGCACGTGAGGACATGAGAGTTTCTCCTTGTTAAGTTAGGAAGCGGCCTTGACGACGTATTCGGTCACGAAAGCCAGGGGTAGAACAAGCAGGCCGGCGTCGTACCTGGCCGCCGGGGCGTCGGTCAATTCGAGCGGGGTGTATTCCGGCGACGGTTGCCAGCCCATCAGGCAACCGAGCACCGCCTGCGCCACGGTGGCCGCGTCGGCGCGCGTCGACTGCCCGTCGCGCACCTGCGCCGAGTTCTTGACGACGACAAGGACCACCCAGCGGCCGGCGACGCGCGCGGCCTTGCCGCGGTTGGTCGTCTCGCGCACCTTGTAGCCATTGAAGATGACGAAGGCGCCGGGCAACGGCTTTCCGGAAATGTCGCCCTGGGCGTCCGGCAGGCCATAGACCCCGCGCAGTTCTTCAAGCGTGGCCAGGCGATCGCGCAGGGCGGTTTCGATGCCGAGCATCAGGCGAAACCCTCGAGCGTGTCGTCGGTCACCGCGCGCGGGCTGAATTCGTAATAGGCCTCGGCCGACCCGGACTGCGCATCGGCGCCGATCAGCGCGCCGGGCGAGCCGCCCCACGGGCACGACAGTTGCGCCTTGCCGGCGGCGATCGCCTCGAGTTCCCGGAGCGCTTCCTTGTAACGGCGGTACACCTCGTTTTCCGGGGCGAGATCGTCGTGCAGGTAGTAGCGGGCGAGGTCACAGGCGATGCGCGTCAACGCCGGCGGCGCCACGTAGTCGACGCTGCCTCCCGGCAGGGTCGGCGGCTTGGCGCAACCGGCCAGCGGCAACTGATAGACCTGGCCGACATAGCCGTCGATGAGGGCGCTGGCGTCGTCGATCGCGGTCGCCACCCGGGCGGCGTCGATGGTACTGGCCGGGTAGTTCGTGAGATCGGTGAGCTGCACCATCTCCTGCTGCCCGAAGCGGGCAACAAGATCGGCGGTTTCGGCGTAGGTCATGGCTGAGCGGCTGGCCTAGTCTCAGGAGGTCGGATGGATGTGGTTCTGCAACTTGACCTCAATCAAGTCGCCGTCCGCACCGGCGGCCTCGAGGGCGCGCCCGCAGTTGTCGGTGATGCTGCCCGTGACTGCCTTGCCGCTGGTGCCGGGCTTGATGAAGGCGCCGGCGGAGATCGCTGCGCCGGCCGTCACGACGGCGGAGTAGCCGGTGATCACCGAAAGCGCATCGCCAATGGCCGCGCTGCTCTCCGAAACGCCGCAGGCGTCGGTGGAACCGCCCGCGCCCGCCGTGCCGACGGCATAGTCGCCGGCGAAGCTGACGAGGCGGTTGGGCGCCAGGACGGCGGTAGCCACCACGGTGGTGGCGTGTTGCTTGTCGTATTGCTTACCCATGGTGTTTTCTCCTCGTAAATGGGTTCAAGCCGGGCGCTCAGGCGGCCGGGGCGGTGGCGTCGCGCTCCGCCTTGGCCTTCTTGCGCGCCTCGGCGAATTCCTTGCCGGCCGCCTTTTCGGCGGCGGCTTCCGCCCTGGCCGCCTTTTCGGTTTCGGCGGTGTCGGCAATGGCATCCATTGCCTTCAGTGACTCCACGTCGGCCGTGTCCAGCTCGGGCAATTCCTCGCCCGGCTGAAAATCCCTGCGGACCCCGGCGGCCATGGCCGCCACGGTCACTTTCGCGATCAGTGCCATGACGCTTCCTTACTTCGGGTTCTGGAAGAGGAAGGCGGCTTCGTTGTAGGCCACGTTCGGCTGCCGCTCGTAGGTCGCGCCGTAGATCCACGACTTGCTGCCGTTGTCGTAGTACGGGCTTTCGGCGAAGGGGTGGCCTTCCATGACGTTGGTGAAGCCGAAGCCGGGCTCGGCCAGGCTGATGTCGTTGCCAGCCCCGCCGATGGTCGGGACGTAGGCGAGAATGGCGTTGTTGCCCCAGACATCGGCGCCAACGCCAGCATCGGACTTCCACACCGCGTCACCAATGACGATGTTGGAAACGTTGAGGATGCTCTTGAGCTGGTCGAGCGAGACCGGCCCCATCTGGGTATTCGGCAGGTAGGTCTTGACCTCGGCGTTGACACGGATCGCCACCCAGGCGTCGGCCGACAGCGTCAGCTGGTTCGGGCGCTTGCCGATCTTCTTGCGGATGGTTTCGCTGGCAGCCAGGATATCGGTGACCGGGGTGCCGGTGCTGGCGCTCCACTTGGTGGCGCCGGACAGCGCGGTGACATGGCCGGCGGCATAAGTGCCGGAAGTGGTGGCCAGCGTGGCGACCTCGATCTCGTAATCGAGCAGGAGGATGTCGTTGGCCGTGACCATGGCGATGCGCGAAATGTCGAGGTGGTTGCCGACGTTGAGGCGGCGCGACTCGTCGGATTCGCGGATCAGCTCGCGCGGAATCGGCACTTCGACGGCGTACTGCTTGACCGTGTAGGTCTGGCCGCCGTAGCTGATATCGACGCGCTTGGTCGCGGCGCCGGGGGCGCGGCGCAGGTTGTACTTCTTGAGACGCTCGTCGCCGGTCTGCGCCAGCGTGATGCCGGACAGGGACTGCGGCAGGCGCGGAAAAAGCTGCTCGGCCACGAACGATCCCTGACCGAGACCGAGAAGCAGGTTGGTCAGGATCGGGTTCTGCGCGAGGCGGATCTGGGCGGGGGTCATCATGGGACTATCCTTTCAGTGACGGATGACGGGGCGAGTCAGGCCGGAAAGCCGCAGACGCGGCCGATGGCCTCGCCGTAGCTGACGTGGTGCTGGCGGGCGTAGGCGATGGCGCGCTGATCGAGATCGGCGTCGGACAGGCCCTTGGTCGATTCGCCGGCAACGGAGGCGGGAGCGAACTCGCCGAACGAGACCACCGGCTTGGCGCCGGCGATCAGGCTCTTGAGCCATTCGGCCGGCGCGACCTTCTTGGCGGCGCTGCCTTCGGAAAACTCGACCGGCTGCGCCTCGGCCAACTGGTCGAGGACGGCGACGGCGGTTTCCTTGTCCTTCGGCAGCAGCTTGCCGGCCTTGACCTGCGTTTCGGCAAAGCTGACGTGGCCGGCGTGGCGATCCTGGCGCTGTTGCTCGGCGAACTGCGCGAGCTGCGCATTGGCGGCTTCGGCGGCGGCTTCGGCGGCGGCCTGCGCGGCCTTGGCGGCAGCGGCCTCCGCCTCGGCCTGCGCCAGGCGAGACTTCATTTCTTCATCCATCGTGGTGGTCTCCTGGTGAGTGGACGGGGGTAAAACGGCTTCGGAAAAGCAGACGGCGCCGGCATCGGCGTCACCTGCGGAAAACTGGATATCCTTGAGCCCGGCAACGGCCGGCGGCTGCGCGCCGAGAAAGGCGACGTGGCGCAGATACCAGCGGCCGGGGGCCGGGTTGTTGGGCGAGGCCGGCGGGTAGAAGGAGGCGGAGCGCTTCTTGAAACGCCCGACCCGAACCATCTCGGCAAAGGCCGGCTCAACCTGGTGCGGATTCATCGTCAGCACGCCGTCACCAGCGGCCAACCCCTTGACCCAGCCATAAGCCGGCAGGTTGCTCGCCGGGTGACCGACGGTCAGCGGCGCCTCGCGCAGGCTCGGGTTGTAGCCGGCGGCCATCGCCGCGACATCGGCTTCGGAAAACTCGTGCGCGACCCCGGCGTCGTCGATGTGACGGCCGGCGCGGAAGATCTCAATATGGTCGGGCAGCGTGGCGTGGGGCATGAAGCGCATTGTTCCCGCCCGCGCGAGCGCATCCTAAGTAAAGAGTTTTAGTTTTTTCCGGAAGGAGAGACTGGCGGCGGGCGGCGGGTTGCGGCGGATGGGCCAGGGAAGCCGGTCCGCCGGGCGCCCAAAATGCCCGCAGACCGTGCACAAACCGTGCACAAATCAATTGGGGAGGCGAATCCGGTACGCTGGCCTTCCCCATGCCCGGAAAACGCGCGACGGGCGCTTTTTGTCAGGCGGGAATGCCGAAGCTGAGTGCGCCCTGGCGCTTGGCCAGTTCGGCCTGGCGCCAGCGCTTGTAGATCTGGTCGATGCGCATGTCGGAGACGCCGAACTCGCGCGCCAGCAGGTGCTTGTTGCGGCCGTTGTAGCGCTCGCCGATCTCGCGGTCGCGGGCGGAGAGCTTGCAGCCGATGCCTTTGGGCAGGTAGAAGCTGGCGCCGCCGAGGTCGAAGCTGAGGCGGTCCATCTGGCCGATGGCGATCTCGGCCAGGCGCGGCAGGCCGAGCGTCTCCGCCAGTTCCGCGTCCTCGACGAGATGCAGGAAAAGCGCGGCGACGACCTCGCGCAGCGTGGCGTTGAGGTCGTCGGGCAGGCCGGCGTCGAGCAGCGCCAGCAGGTCGGCGAGCGGCGGGCGCTCAGTCATCGCCGGCGGGGTCGGGGGCGGCGCGGCGGAGCAGCCAGCGCTTGAGGGCTTCGGTGACCTGATATTCCTGCGCCCAGGCCATGAAGTCGAGGGCGTCGACGCCGGTCTGGCGCTTGACCCAGGCGACCAGCCCGCGCATGCTGCGGTCGCGCACCAGGCCGGCGTCGGCGAGCTGCTGCCAGAGCGACCAGATCTTCTTTTGCTGCGGCGAAAGCGCCTTGCGCGGCGCCGTGTTGCCGATGCCGAGCCGGCGGAACTCGGCGAGCACCGCATTGGCCCGCGCCAGGCTGGTGATCTGCGTCGAACTGGCGACGCCGGCGCAACGCTGCAGGAGGGCGCGATAGTCGGCGTCGTCGAGCTGGGCGCCGGCGGTGTGGCGGATGGCGCGGATCTGGCGCAGGCGTGACGCCAGGTCGGTGGTCACGGACGGCGCTCCGGCGGCGGCGCGCGGCGCGGGCTGCCGGGCGGGATCAGGACCGCGAAAAACGCCTCGAAATAGGCGTCGACCGCGACGGCGGCGATGTGCCATGGGAGGAGGGCGCGGGTTTGCAGGCGCGGGGCGCGCAGCGGGAAGAGGTGGCGCTTGAGGGCGGGGGTCATGAGGGGTTCTCCGGGTTCGGGTGGGTGGCCTGGCGCAGGCCTTCGCGGAAGCTGTCGCGGGCCAGCGCCATCAGGGTTTTGAACAGCAGCCGGCTGTCGCCGACGTGCCAGCGCAGCTTGTCGTAGGCCTCGTCGGCGGCGGCGCCGATGGCGAACTTCTGGGCATGGGTGAGTTCCTGGTCGATCATTTCGCCCGCCCCTTGCCCGCCGGCAGGTCGGCGAACCACTCGATGACGATGAAGGCCAGGGCGGCGCCGTAGATCGCCAATTCGAGCGCCAGCAGGATTTCGCTGGGGATCATGGCCGGCCCTCGGCGTAGGCTTCCATAAAGTGCTCGTGGCCGCCGGGAAGGCAGAGGTGCTCCTGGACGTGCAGCGTGCCGTCGAAGCGGTCCCAGCTGATGGTCTGGTGGCGGGCGCAGGAGGCGGCCTTCTTGCAGCCCCCGCCTTTCAGGGTCGGCGCGACGCGGTCGGTGGACTTCTCGCGGCCGAGGCAGCGGCAGAGATCGGGGGGTAGCGTGAGGCGGCTCATCAGTAGTGGCCCTCCGGGTCGGCGATGGAGACTGCGCGGTCGGCCAGTTCGGCAATCAGGATTCCCGGCTTCATGCGCTGGATTTCCTTGAGCGCGCGCAGCATCGCTGGCGCCGCGGCGATCATGGCCGCCTCGCGCAGGTTGGTTTTGGTGAAGCCATCGCGCAGCGGGACGCGGGCGATCGCCGGGGAAGAGTCGGCGGCGCCAGTGTGCATGATGTCGGCGAACTTCGGGGCGTTGCCGCGCAGGCGGACTTCCCAGTGGGGCAGCTGCAGGATCATTTCACACCCCACTCGTTGCAGGAGGCGCTGGTCTGTGTCGGCGCCCCGCGGTCGCCCAGTTTCGGGTGGTTGCACCAGGGCAGCAGGTGGCCGAACGAATCCGACTTGCTGCTCTTGATCATCCGCATTTCGAAGTGCGCGCAGGTGCAGCAGGCGCGGCGCGACGCGGTCATGGCGCGCGGCGGCGGCGCCCATCCCATGCCGGCGGCGGCGATGACACTCAGGGCGGCCTGGCAATCCGCGCTCATGCCGCCACCTCCGCCAGTTCGGACTCGAAGGGCACTACGACGAAATCCTCGCCCTGGCTGATGGCGATGCCCGGCACGTGGGCGACGGCGGCGGGTTCGTTGAGGATCGCCTCCTTGTTGACCTCCTCCTTCTCGCGGATGAAGCGGGCGAGGCCGAGGCGGCGCAGGGCGTCGAGCACCGCTTCGGCGCCGGTGACACGGACGCTGGGCGGGCGCAGGCGCCAGAGGATTTCGCCGGTGGCGAGGGCGGCGGTCTTGGTCTTGCCGGACTGCGTGAGCGCGTCGCGGTTGGCCTCGGCCCAGGTCTGGACGCCGGCGGTGAGCGCGGCGATCTGCTGGCGCAGCGGTTCGGCGGCATCTTCCCAGCGCGCCTTGGCTGCGGCCAGTTCATCGTTCATGTCGGCTTCGGTGCGCGCCAACTGGCGGTTGAGGGTGCCGATTTCGGCGATGGCCGTGGCGGCCATGTCGCGGTTCTGCGGCACGTTGACCGCAACGGCCGGGGTCTTGAGGCGGGTTTTCTTGGGCGTTGCCATGATGGCTCCTAGAGGTGGCAGTAGTTGATCAGGGTCCGGCTGCGGGCGAGCTTGCCGCGCGGATCGACGAGAGCGCGGCCGGCTTCGGTGATGCGGATCGCCTCGCCCTTGTGGCCGCTGGGCGGAGTGACGATCAGCCCGGCACGGCGCAGCAGGAACATCGCGGTCGACGGCGAGGCGAAGCGGGCGTAGACCTGTTCGGCGGTCATGCCGCCGGGCGCGCGCAGGGCGAGCAGGATCTGGTGTTGCAGAGAGCCTGGGATCAGGCCGTCGATGCGGGCCTGGCGCGCGGCGAACGGGTTGTGGTTGCCG
>Ga0116155_10001609_pt1 | contig 16071 bp, 15 predicted proteins | sample AD_UKC032_MetaG_FD_89890 | JGI IMG/M metagenome (GOLD analysis project Ga0116155, IMG submission 89890) | Active sludge microbial communities of municipal wastewater-treating anaerobic digesters from USA - AD_UKC032_MetaG | ecosystem: Engineered > Bioreactor > Anaerobic > Digestate | place: USA...
GGCGAAGCCAGCCGCTACGCCTTCTTAAGGCATGCGGCTCGCAGGCAAAGCCTGCGAGCCGCATAAAAAATTAAAATAAAATTTCAATCTATTTCAGCGTTTCGACTAATTAGCAATTCGAGTAAGTTAGTATAACAACTCAAGTTAATTATTTTTATTTTTAAATTATGCGACTAATTGTTGTGGAATATAGGCTTGTTTTAAAAATCCATTTGTTGTTAGAGAGCCAAATCCGCCAAATAATGAAGCGGCGTTTAATGTATTTGCAGGTTTATCTGTTTTGATTCCAAGAATATTGCGGTCTTCGTCCGTAAGTTCCATATTAATTATTTTAGTTGCTTCTTCTGGAGAAATTCCTAGTAATTGGGCAATTTGGGAAATTTTATCAAGGGTAAGCGCGCCAGCCTCCAAATCAGCAATTTTTGCGATTACATCAAGTGAAAGCCCAAGACTTTGCGCAAGTGAGGCAAGCTCCATTAAATCCTGCATACGAGCTTGTTTAGCTTGAATATCAGCTAATTGTTTTTGCATTTCAGCCTGTGTTGCAGCATTTGCAGCTATTTTTTCTTCTTGTTTTTTGAGTTCTTCCTGTTGTTTTTCAATTGTTTGTTGCTGTTTTTCTAACTCTTTCTGTTGTTTTTCCGCAATCTCAACATTTTTTTCCGCCAGCTCTTTTGCTTCTTCTGCTGCTTTTAAGGCTTTATCTGCCTGTTGCTGAGCATTTTCCAGCTTTGTCGGCGTTTTTTCAAATTTTGCGTCCAATGGCGCTAAATATTCCTGTAATGCTTCTAAATTTGTGATCGCTTCATCAGCTTCATTAGCAAGATAAATATTTAGCTCGGCGGCTTCCTGAGCAGAAGCTATACCATCAGCTCCATCGCCCTGACAATCTTGCAATATTATTAAACCTGCAACTTCAGCCCTGCTTATTAATCCGTCCGAATCAACATCTGCTATTTCTATATTTTCTATTCCAAGACCTGTTTCAACTTTTTGCTGTTCTTCAGAACCAAGCGTAATGCCGCTATCGCCATTTCCGCCATTATTTGCTGAATCAACGGAAGTTACTACCTGATCAGCATATGCCAAGGCTGCATTAGCGTCAAGATTGCCTTCATCGTCCATTGAAGAATAGGATATATCATTATTTACAGCTATTCCTTCAGTTCCGCCGTTAAGAAGATTCCCTACCGTTTCACCGGCATTGGCGGCTCTGCCCTCTGCCGAGCTTTCACTGTAAGAATTAGCTGCCGCTGCTCCCTGAGTTGCGACATCTGCGCTTGTTCCTGTAATTGCGCCTATATTCGCTGAAATATCTACCATAATAAAAAAACCTCCATTAAATAAATATAAATAACATTAGTAATTTTTTTTAATATATATTTCTTGTTATGTCATTTTTATATATTAAATATCTGCCAAATATATAAAAAATATTTATGCCTTAAAATTGCTATTTTTTTCTTAGTATTTTTTTTATTGTAAAAAAACTTAATATAATAAATGTTTTTAAAAAATTCTTGTTTATTGCTTTATAAATTGGTATTATTAAACTTATTAGCTTTTTCCGTTATATTTTTCTACATTATTTATAGATAATTTAAAAAAACAAATGCAAAAAACAAAAAATTCCGACAAATTTTCTCTGGATAAATACAGTGATCTGATTAAAACAGTTGCAAGAGTTGAATATTCCCGACTGGGGCGTTCTTCGCACCTTTTGGAATTTTCCGAGTTCATTAATATCGGCGCAACTACTGTTTATCTCATTTTATCTTCACAGCCTGAAAATTGTCATAATAATTCTTATATTTCCACCGCTATAAAATGGGCGATAAGAAATGAATTGAGAAGACGATATAAATGGTATTCTCTTAAACAGTCTTCAAAAAAAAATGATGACCCTGAGGCATCGCAGGAATCAAGAGAAGAATTGCGAGAAGCTGTATACGAAAGCATACTTTCAATTGACGAGCTTGAACAAGCTGAAAATCCCGCGCAATTTGAAGATGATTCGCTAAATCCTGAACAAAAAATTGAACTTTTTGAATTAAAAAATGCCATAAAAGATGCAATGGTAAATTTATCAGAAAAAGAAAAGTATGTTCTTGACTCAAAATTTTTTAAAAACAAGAAAACAAAAGATCTGGCAAGTGAATTAGGCGTTTCTTCTTCGAGAATTTCTAAAATAGTTCAGTCTGCTTTGGATAAAATAAAAACACAATTAATAAAAAAAGGTATAATATAAAAATCTTAAAAAAATCCACAACGCCTACTTTTTAAAAGGAACAACAATGAATATTTTTAAATGGCTAAAAAAACGGATAAATAACTTTTTTAATTCAATAGACACTATAACAACAAAGCTCTTAACGCTTGTTTTATGTTGCATTACGATACCTTTAATAGTTGTAGGCACGTTTTCAACAGATATTATTAACCAGAGCATAATTGATAATTCACAGGCAAGTCTTGAAATTAACAAAAAAATATTTGAAAAAAAATATCAGGATGAACTTGATGGTTTTGGAAAACGAATAACAGAAAACATTAAAACTTTTCAGGAAACAAATCATAAAATTTCTGATTTACAAAGTGAAACTCTTATGAATTATTTGTTTAAATATAATGATAAATTAACTTTTGGGATAATTTTAGACGCAAATCAAAATATAAAAACATCTAAAGGAACTACAAATCCTGATATTATCAAAGAAAAATTTTCTAAAACAGTTAAAAATATTTTGGCAAATACCCCTGTTTTGTCTACGGAAAAAGTAGAAAATGATCTTTTTCAGGTGGCATTTTTTCCTGTTTTTAAAAATAATTCTGTTTATTCCGTTGTTATTTTAGGCAAATCGCTTAAAAACAGCGAAATTCTTCCCTATGTAAGCAGTATAACGAATGCAGCGATTGCTGTTTATGCTCAATCTAATGAAACAACAGAAATAATTGCTGCTTCAGGCTTGGAAACAGGATCAAATAAGCTTCTTAAGGTTGGCGCTATAAATGATTTAAATAACACAGGTTTTTATTCAGATGGAAGTAATTTAACAAATTTAGATAATTTTTCTATAAATTTCCCGTTAACCAATTTTGATAAAGAACCGGTGGCAAAAGTTTATTTAGGAATTCCTAAATTTGATTTTATCTTCTGGGTAAATAAAAACGTTCAATTCATGAGCTTTATTTCCATAATAAGTTTACTTGTCGCCATTGTTATCGCCGCATTATTTGCCAGAAAGATTACAGACCCTATTCTTGAACTTAAAGAAGCCGCTGAATCAATTAATTTAGGCGATTTAAATTATAAAGTCGACATAAAAGGCAATGATGAAACGGTTAAACTTGCAAAAGCTTTTAATCGTATGGTAAGCAACCTTGAGCGGGATGAAAGATTAAGAAATAACTTTGTCGCAACACTTACTCATGACCTAAAAGTCCCAATGCTTGCTGAAAATCAGACAATCACGTTTTTGCTTAAGGAAGCTTACGGCTCAATAACAGATGAACAAAGAGAAGTTTTGGAATTGATGAAAAGCACAAACAGCTCATCTCTTGAGATGATAGGAACTTTACTTGAAGTTTACCGCTACGACTGTGGAAATGTAAGACTTTATGTAACAGAATTTAATCTTTTTGAACTTCTAAAAGAATCTGTAAATCAAATTAAATCCCTTGCTGAAGAGAAAAGAATCAACATAAATATTAATACTTCCCATGAAAATATTGAAATTAAAGCTGATAAAAGAGATATTAAACGGTTAATACACAACATTGTGAGCAATTCAATCAATCATGGAATTCACAGAGGATTTATAAACTGTAATCTTGAAGTTATAAAAAACGCATTTAAATATGTTCCCAAATCAGACACCGAGTATTATACTTCTCTTATAGAACCTGTTGAAATTTCCAACAGCGTATTAATAAGCGTTGAAGATAACGGTGTTGGTATAAGCAGAGAAGATATGCCGCTTTTATTCAACAGATTTTCTTTAAGCAAGGGAAGAAAGCCGGCAGGAAGCGGACTGGGATTATATTACGCCAGCCAGGTAATTAAAACGCACAATGGCGTTATATGGGCGGAAAGCTCAGAAACAGGCGGCAGCACACTTAAGTTTACTTTACCTTTAAATGATTAGGAAAGAAGATTATGAGCGAAAAAAGCAAAATTAGGGTATTAATAGCAGATGATTCCAAATTAACAATTGTCGGCTTAAAAACCACGTTAAAACAGTTTGAAGAAATTGAGCTGATAGGAGAAGTTAATGACGGGCAGGAAGCTGTTAATCAGTCTAAAATACTTTTGCCGGATATAATTTTAATGGATATTGGAATGCCTATAATGGATGGAATTAAAGCAACAAAGGCAATTAAAAAAACTGAAAACGTCCATTCAAGAATTATTATGCTGACATCTCATGAAAATGAACAGAATGTGCTTGATGCAATGTCTGCCGGAGCAAATTCTTACTGCATGAAAGATGTTGAACCGGAAATTTTATTAGCTGTTATAAAAAGCACGCATAGTGGAGGATCATGGCTTGATCCGAGAATTGCGCAGATAGTGCTTGATAAATTTGTCGATAAACTCGGCAAATTCCTGAAATCTAATACCACAACAGATTTAACTGAACGAGAACTTGATGTTCTTAGCCTTATATCAAAAGGATACAGCAATCAGCAAATCTCTGACGAGCTTTGTATCAGTTTAAATACAGTTAAAACGCATATTAAAAACATATTCCAGAAACTTGAAGTTGAAGATCGAACTCAGGCGGCGATGAAGGCAATGAAAGAAGATTTGCTTTAAATTTAAGAGTACATAAAGTTTTGAAAAATATACAGGAATAAAGAAATGATAATACCAAGCATTGACCTTATGAACGGAAAAGCGGTTCAGTTACGGCAGGGAAAAGAAAAAGTCCTTGAAAGAGAGGATGTTTTCGAGCTGGCAAAATATTTTGGAAGATTTGGAGAAATTGCCGTTATTGACCTTGATGCCGCAATGGGCAGAGGAAATAACAATGAACTCATTAAAAAACTGTGCAAAATAGCTGATTGCCGAGTAGGTGGCGGCATAAGAACGATAGAGCGGGCAAAAGAAGTTCTTGCAACCGGAGCTAAAAAAATTATTGTAGGAACAGCGGCTTCCCGTGAGTTTTTAAGCCAGCTTCCAAAAGAAAAAGTTATTGTGGCAATTGACTGTAAAAACGGGAAAGTTGTAACACAGGGCTGGTTGCATGAAACAGAAAATACGCCTGCGCAGATTGTAAAACTTGTTGACGATCTTTGTTCCGGTTATTTATATACTATCGTTGAAAAAGAAGGCATGATGAACGGGACAGACATTGACGCCATTTTAAATATCAGGGCTATTACCGACAATCCTCTTGTTGCGGCAGGAGGCATAAGCTCGATAGATGAAATAATAAGAATTGACAGCGCGGGAGCTCATTGTCAGCTTGGAATGGCGATATACACAGGAGAAATAAAGCTGGAAAACGCTTTTGTGGAACTCCTTGATTTTGTAAGCGCTGACGGACTTATTCCGACTATTGTTCAGGACAGAAAATCGAAACAGATTCTTATGCTTGCTTACAGCAATGAAGAATCTGTAAAAATGGCTCTTGAAACCGGTAAAGGAACGTATTTTTCAAGATCAAGACAAAGTTTATGGGTAAAAGGCGAAACATCAGGCAATACGCAGGAACTTATCCAGGCAAAATACGATTGTGATAGAGATGCATTACTGTATATTGTTGATCAAAAAGGCGCGGCGTGTCATACAGGACAATATTCCTGTTTTGAAGATCATGAATTCAACTTTGAAACTTTATATGATGTTCTTCTTGACAGGCTTTTGACCCTTCCTGAAAACTCTTATACAACAAAACTGTTTAAAGACGATCTTCTTTTAAAGAGAAAAATCAATGAAGAAGCTTTTGAAGTGCTCCAGGCAAAAGATAAAGACGAATTAATCTGGGAAATATGTGATTTGACTTATTTTGTTATGACTCTAATGGTTAAAAACGGTATATCCATTAACGATCTAAAAAACCATCTTGAATCAAGAAGAAAATAAAGTTTTAAAAACAATTTAACTTGACTTGCTATACCAATCTAAATAACTTGAATTGCTAAATAAATAATTTTATATTTGGCGTAGCGGCTGGCTTTGCCTGCGAGCCGCATAAAAAATTAAAATAAAATTTCAATCTATTTCAGCGTTTCGACTAATTAGCAATTCGAGTTAAATAATACCAAGTTGCAATCAATGTAGTATTAAATCTCCCTCCCCCTGCCCCCTCCCCAAGGGAGGGGAAGAAGAGTTGATAAGGGTTTTGCCGGCTACGCCGGCAAAACCCTTATCAAAAAATAATACTCTTTTGATTGCAACTTGGTATAAGTTTTCGTTAATTTGTTAAAAAGCTGATATTTACAGCCCGCGCCGCCCTGCGGGCGGCGCGGGCTGAGTAAGGTTATAGCGTGTGTTTTGGCTTCGCCAAAACACACGCAAATTAAGGACTTACAAAAATTTTCTTTCTCAAATTACAAAATATGGTCAAATACAATTTTTAACCCCAATCCTATTAAAATAAGACCTGCGGTTATTTCTAAATATTTAGACGGGAATCGTTTAAAAATATAGCCGGACCAAAAACCTATTAACGAATTTATAAATGTAACAAGTCCAATAATAAGAGCAGGCAGTAATATTTCAACTTTTGCAAAAAATAAAGTCGCGCCTGCCGCCATTGCATCAATGCTTGTCGCAATCGCCAGCAATAACAGGCATTGTAAAGACAGGCATGCCGGAACAGCGCATTCAGTTTCTTTAGTTTTAAAAGCATCGTTAATAAATTTAATTCCCAAGATTAAAAATATTGCAAAAGCTATCCAGTGATCAAATTTTTCAACATAATTATAAATTCCTTTAGCGAGAAACCAACCAATTACAGGCATGAGCGCCTGAAAAGCTCCAACCCAAAAAGCTAAATACAAAGAATTTTTTCTTTTATTTTCAGTAAATATTAAACCCTGCGAAAACGAAACAACGCTGGCATCAATTGATAAAGCCACAGCTAAAAATATAATTTCTATAAATAACATCTTGCTACTCTTCCGGCTTATTCACGGTTTCAATGCACTCAAAAATATTCATAATGCAGCGGCATTTTAGTTTGTAATAAACATTCAGCCCTCTTTTTTCAAAATTCACAAGTCCGGCGTTTTTTAGAACGGCTAAATGTTTTGAAACAGTAGACTGGTCAAGCCCCAGCTCCTTTGTAAATTTGCAAACGCATTTTTCTCCGTCGGATAAATAATCAATCATAAAGAGCCTTGCCGGATGAGCGAGAGCTTTAATAACAGCAGAACGGTTCGTGTATTTGTCCAGAATTTCTTTGTTCAAAATTACCCCTGACATTTATGCTTTTAAATTTATTATAATATACTAAAAGCCATTAATATGTTTAGGGCGTCTCTAAAAACTCGGTTTTTTGAATTTTTCACAAAATCTGATTGGGGTTTGGCGTAGAGGGGTAGATATAAACAATAAAATTCTTTTGTTTTTATAGGCGCCCTAATATAAAATAAAATCAGAAAATAAAAAAAATTACCGGAAGTTCAAATGAATATTAATGATTACCGAACAAAAGAACGCTTTAAACGAAGCGTATTAATAAAACAAATAGGAAATGAAGGACAGCAGAAACTTTTTGAGAAAAAAATTCTCGTTGCAGGAGCAGGCGGGCTTGGTTCAGGAGTAATCTCCAGCCTGGTTTCACTTGGAATAGGCTCTTTGGGAATAATTGACTTTGATAAAGTTGAAAGATCAAATTTAAACAGGCAGTTTATTCATGCTGAAAACGCTGAAGGAAAATTCAAGGCGGAATCAGCATATCAGTGGATAAAAAATTATAGTTCCGATACTCGGGTAAATATTTATAAAATCAAATTGGATGAGAACTTTCAGGGGAATTTTTTTGAAAATTATGATCTTGTAATTGATTGTTTTGATTCATTTAAATCAAAATTTGTGTTAAATGAAATTTGTGTTAAAAAAGGCGTTCCATTTATTCATGGAGGCGTTGAAGAGTTTTCAGGGCAGGTTTTAACCGTAATACCCGGAAAAAGTTCCTGTCTTAGCTGTTTATTTGATGATCCGGATATTTATACGCAAAGAATAATCGGCATAATAAGCCCGACAGTAAATGTAATTGCTTCTATACAAGCAATGGAAGCGGTAAAATATCTTTTAAATACCGGAAGTCTGCTTACTGATACATTATTGACCTATGATGGGTTAAAACAGAAATTTAAAAAAATAAATTTAACCCACAAAAAAAATTGTTCGGTTTGTATGCCGCTCATAAATTAAATTTCGGACTTTTTATAGCCGACTCATAAATTTCATTTTTGGGATATCCGTATAAAAGAGAAATTATTTTGCTTAACTCTTTTATAGAATAGCCTGCCTGTGAAAGAATCCTGATTTTTTCCCGCAATTCTTCTGTATTAATCTTATTTTCTTCTCTTTGTCCTTCTATAATTAAAACTATCTCCCCTTTAGGCGGCTTATTTGTATAGTATTCAATTAAATTTTCTGTAAAATCCCTTTTAATTTCCTCATAAATCTTGGTAAGTTCTCTTGCAACCGTAATATACCTGTTCCCCTGTAATTTAAAAAGCTCTTCCAAAGTTTTAACCAGCCTGTTTGGAGATTCAAAAGCAATAATATTAATATTAGAATACTTAAACAGGATTTCTTCTTTGTCTTTTATTGATTTGGGAAGAAAACCTATAAAAACAAATGGCAATTCTGCTGTATAACAAACGGATACTGCTGTTATAACAGAACTTGCTCCAGGTATAGGAACTATTTTCAGGTTATTTTCGTATGCCAGTTTAATCAATTCTATGCCTGGATCACTTATCAGCGGGGTCCCTGCGTCTGAAACAAGGGCAATACTCTTTCCCTGATTAAGAAGTTCCGTTAAATAAGAGCTTTTTTCTTTCTCGCTGAACTTATGATAACTTATCAACTTTGTTTTAATTTCAAAATGGTTAAGAAGTTTTTGAGTAACTCTTGTGTCTTCACACGCAATTAAATCAACCTCTTTAAGAATTCTTAACGCCCTTAGCGTTATATCTTCGAGGTTTCCAACCGGTGTGGCGCAAATATATAAAATGCCTTTTGGGTTCATAATATTTTATAGCCTTAATTTTGTTTTGCGACTTTTTTATAATATTATAATAAATAATTAATATAAAATTTTATATTTTAGGATAAAATGACTTCCTGTTATAAATGGACATATAAGAATAAAGAGATAAACAGCGAGCTTTTTGCGGAAATCAGACAGGCAACAGGCTCGGGAATTATCGCAGGACTACTTATAAACAGAGGAATAACCTGTCCAATTAAGGCGAAAAGGTTTTTAGACCCTGCTAATATTGAACTATCTTCACCTTATGTATTTGAAGATATGCAAAAAGCTGTAGACAGAATAAATAATGCTGTTAAAACTCAGGAACGTATTGTTATCTATGGAGATTTTGACGCAGATGGAGTTACAAGCTCATCTGTATTATATAAAACGCTGAGGTTCTTAGGGGCAAACGCTGGATATTACATTCCAGACAGGACAGAAGAAGGGCATGGCTTAAACAAGACGGCTTTATGCAAATTAATAAGCCAGGAAAAAGCAAAACTCATTATTACCGTAGATTGCGGCACAAGTGATGTTTCAGAGATAAAACTTGCTGAAAGTCTTGGAACAAATGTTATTGTAACAGATCACCATGAAACGAAGGAAGAAATCCCCCCTGCTTATGCGATTATAAACCCCAAAATGCTTGATAATGACCCAACAGGACTAAAATATCTGGCGGGAGTCGGGGTAATTTATAAGCTGGCAAATGCGTTACTGGAATCTAACGGGAAATTGGATTATATAGAAGAACTTTTGCCTCTTGTCGCAATCGGAACAGTCGGTGATGTCGTACCTTTGCTCGGTGAAAACAGACTGTTTGTCCATAAAGGACTTGAAATTATCACAAGAAAAAAGCCTGCCAGTATTGCCAAAATCCTTGAAATAGCGGGTTATAAGCCGAATAAAAGCATTAACAGCGGAATAATAGCTTTTGGAATAGTGCCGAGAATAAACGCCATTGGAAGACTTGCCGGCGCAAATCCTGCTGTTGAGTTTCTTGTCAGCGACGATGATCAGGAAAAAATCAACGCTTTGGCGGAAGAACTGGATAGAAACAATAAAGAACGGCAACAAATCGGGGAAGAAACATTTATTGAAGCGGAAGAAAAGATTAGAAGGGAAATTGACCTGGATAAAGAAAAATCTATAATTCTGGCTGATCCGGGCTGGCATGCCGGAATTGTGGGTATTGTAGCTTCAAAGCTTGTTGAAAAATATCATAGACCGGCTCTTCTGATGTCAATTGATGAAACCAAGCGTGAAGTAAGATGTTCAGCAAGAAGCATTAAAGGTTTGAATCTTTTTAAAACACTTTCGGAATTTTCAGAGCGCTTTATCCGTTTTGGCGGACATTCTTTGGCGGCTGGCTTCGCTTTTAGCCTTGATAAAATTAGTTTTGAAGATTTAAGAAGCCTTATAGGTTCTTATATAAACAAAGTCCTTGATTCAGAAGCTTTAAAGCCCGAATTGATATTAGATATGGACATAGAAGCTTCTGATCTTACTTTGGATTTTATACATGAGCTTGATAAACTTGCTCCATACGGCGAAGGAAATGCTTATCCGGTTTTTGGATTGTCAAATTTAACGTTTAAAAGCTGTTTTCCGATGGGAGCAAAGAAAAACCATCTTAAAATAACATTTTTAGACAACAGAAATAACGCTATTGAAGCAGTATGGTGGCAAAAAGGCAGTCTTGACCTTGCGCCGTCCGAAAAGGTTGATATTGCTTTTGTGCCGCAAATAAACAATTTCAGGGATCAACAGATTATTCAACTGGTTTTAAAGGATATCAGACGAGTTTTTGACAAGGATAAAGAGTTTTCAGACTGTTTATTAACAGAACCCGAAGAGGAACTTCGATTTAACGAAGATGAACTTCTTATTGACGGTATTGACAGTATATCTGACGATATAAAATGGGTAGATCACAGACAGGAAAAAGGATTCAAAAGAGAATTCCTTGATTACCTAAAGTCTTTGGGAGATAAAATTTCTGTATTTGCCGAAAGTGCCAGAGCAAAAGAAATTTTAGAAAACGTTACTTATTTAAAAGAGTTTATTGTTGACAGACTGGCAATAAAAAAGGCTGATTGTCTTGTGTTTCTTGATCTTCCAGGCGATGACTCTGTTTTTGTCAATACGGTAAAAAAGGCTGACCCTAAAGAAATTCATTTTTTCGGAATTTCGAGTGGATATGAGCCTGTAGAATTGATAAAAAAGATTTCCGGCATGCTAAAATATGCTCACAATGAAAAAAACGGCATTGTAAATGTTGAAAAAGCCGCTTCTGTTTTAGCGATTCCCTCCGAATTGTTTTTAGCCTGCATTGAGCTGCTTGATGCGGCTGAAATTGCAGAAATTCATGAAATTACAGAAGACTTTATAGAGTTTAAATTTGTCGGAAGCGTAAATTTAGCTTTTATACAGGAATTAGACGAGTATAGAAGTTTCCTGGAAGCGTTTAAATGTTTTGAAAATTACAAAAATGAATATAAAAATAAAGATATTGAACTGATTAAAACAACCATAAATAACTGTTGTTCTTTAATTTAGGTTATGTAAGACCAAGCCGCAATTAAAAAATATTTTTCTTTTTTTTGTCAACATTTTATTTTAGGATTTTTAAACTATTTGTAAAGCTTATTTTTTTAAATAAAATACAAAAAAAGGAGTAAAAATTATGATTCCGCAAGTAGGTTTAAGCAATGTTGGATTTGGACAGCTTTCAATTAAAGGAAAACCTTTAATTTCTGCCGAAAAAGCTCTTGGAGAGGTAAAACTTCTTTTCCAGAATGAACCTGTTAAAATTTACCCCAGACATTATGGAAATACTCTTTCCAAGGATTGTTTAGTAGTTACTCCTGACAGAAAAGCGGATTTTTCAAGAGCGCTTAGAAATCCTGAAATAGAGGTTAACGGCAAAGAACTTAAGCTTTCAAATATTCCGAGATACGGAATATCTATTGATCCTAACGGAGAAATAAAAAAACTGTAGGTAAGTAGGTAACAAAAAGTTTTCAAGTTTTAATCAACTTTTTATAAACTGTAAAAAAGCTCCCTTTTGGGGAGCTTTTTTTTATTAAACTATTATTTATTATCCTATTTTGAAGTCTTTTTTGGCGTGATCGTCGGCGATCTTTTTGAGTGATTCTTCTTCTGCTTTTATTGCTTCAAGTTCGCTTTCTTTTTTCTTTTGGTCTAAGTCTAAAGCTTTTTCAATACCTTGAAGTTCAGATAGTCTTTGTTCGTACTCGCCTGTTCCATAAGGAGTTTGACCGAATGTTACCGGAGGAACCACAGGGCTCGGCGCAATAAATCCTGGAACTGCTGTTGGAGAGCTTATTGTATTATGTAATCCGCTTTGGAAAATACTATTTGATAAAGTTTGTGAAATTGCGTTACATTCATCAAGAATCGCCAGTTTTCTTTCCATTATCATTGAAAGTTGGAATTCTAAATCGCTTTTTCTTGCTACTACAAACTGTCTACCTGCTACTGCATCTGCAAAACCCATATTCTTGCTCCTTTTATTTTACCTTAACTACTACTCTTTTTTCTTTTTTTTGATTTTTCATTTACCTTACCCTTATATAAAAACATTTAATCTTTAAAAATTATATAAAAAGTATATATTGTAATATATCTTTACATTGAGTTTTTGCGGTAACGGCTGATATCAAGTTGTAATAAAGCAATATGGCTTTTTTGATTGTAATCCGGCATTAACCTAACTTGCTAATTTTAAATAATAATTAGAGCTATTTTTATAAAATCAACCCCGAATACGGCAATATTAAACATGGTAATTAAAAAAAATACATTTTTTTTTTAAATTTAAACATAGTCTTAAGTGGGTAACAAAAAATTATTTTTTTGCCCGCCCCTGATAAAAAAGATAAGAAGTAAAAATTTTTTGTTTATTACTAAATTATTTAGCCATGAAAGTCGGTGTTTTTATTATGTCTTATTACTACAGATTAACAACAGCAAAATCAGTTCAATATCTAAAAACAGAGCTGAATTTTTTTAACAGAAATTATAGTTTTTTTAACTCAATTTTAAAAAAAGTATCTTTTTTCTTTCATCTTTTATACTGGCAAGGTCTTTTTAAATTTTATAGAGGTATTGATTTGCTGTTCAAAAAAAATACAAACTTACCGTTTTTTATACATAAAAATAAAATTGAAATTGAAATAACAACAAAATGCAGTATGCGCTGTTATCACTGCGACAGGTCATGCCGACAAGCTCCAAGCGATGAAATGATGAGCGTTGAACAAATAAAATATTTTATTGATGAAAGCGTAAGAGAAAATAAAAAATGGCAATTTATTGTATTAATAGGAGGAGAACCCACATTACATCCCGATATTTATGAAATATGCAATCTTTTTATTGATTATAAATTAAAATTTTCTCCAAATACTAAAATAACCATATCCACAAACGGAGTTACGCCAAAGACCAAAGAGGTTCTTGAAAATTTACCGGAAATTATCCATCAGGAAAACAGCAGTAAAACTTCAAACAAGAACTCTTTATTTTATACATTTAATGTTGCGCCTATTGATATAGAAAAATATCAGAGTCCTAAAATCGACTTCAGCAGAGGATGTTCAACTGCTTCAACCGCTGGAAGCGCATTAACAAGATACGGTTATTACGCCTGCGGAGCCGCTGCAAGTATCGACAGGGTTTTAGGGCTGGATATCGGCGCAAAAAGTTTTAAAGAGATAACAGAAAAAAAATATAGAACACAATTAAAATTATTATGCGGCTACTGCGGATTTTTTAAGGCGAGAGAAGATGATATTTATGATCTGGAAGATGTTTCTTCATCATGGGAAAAAATTTATGATGACTATAAAAACAAAAGACCAGAATTAAACTTATATGGAATCTCATCGCAGGAAACAGCAATATCTGAAGAAATAAGAGAAGTTACTCCTGTTTCGGCAAATGTTTAAGCCAATCAGCTCCCAGCCCGCTAAAGAATCTGTGAGCTTCTTCCACATCGTCATAATTTATCGGGTCATCAGGAATTTGCGGAGATAAAAAGCTTATTTCTTGATCATTTTGAAATTTCAAACTTTTTTTATATTCGCCCATATCCATGCCAAGTATTGCAAGTCCAAGATTTTTATTGCAATACGAACATTTAATCCTGACTACGACATTATTTTCTTCCCTGCGGACAAGCTCTACAGATTCTTTTTTAAAATAATTATCGCATTCAGAACATTTAAGATTTTCAAAAAAGTTTTGAATAATTTTAAAATTGTCCATAATAATTATTTTATCATTTTTTTAAAAATTTATTTGGATTAACTTGAATTGCTAAATAAATAATTTTATATTTGGCGTAGCGGCTGGCAAAGCCAGCCGCTACGCCGTTTTAAGGGCATGCGGCTCGCAGGCTTTGCCTGCGAGCCGCATAAAAAATTAAAATAAAATTTCAATCTATTTCAGCGTTTCTACTAATTAGCAATTCGAGTGGATTAGTATAATTTTAAAAATTTAAGAATGCCCCTGATAATTATTAAGAATATTTTTTACATAACCCTGTGTTTCTGCAATCTTAGGAACATTATTTCCGGCTTTTTTAACATTGCCTGGTCCTGAATTATAAGCGGCAAGAGCTAATTTAACATCTCCATTAAACATTTTAAGCATTTTCTTAAAATATCTTGCGCCTAATTTTATATTGGTTTCCGGATCGTTAATGTCATAATTTTGAATTCCAAGCTCTTTAGCTGTTTCTTTGGCTGTTTCGGGCATAAGTTGCATTAAACCCTGAGCTCCGCAATGAGATTTAGCGTCGCTTTTGAAGTTTGATTCCTGTTTAATTATTGCCATTAAAAGGTTAGGGTCAAGACCTTCTTCTTTTGCCACTTTATCTACGATAGTTCTTATATTTTCCGGAGTTTTATTATATTTATTATCAATAGGTTGTCCTTTATTTATGCCTGTTTCGCCATAAGATTTATCATTCCAGCCTGTTAATTCTTGACCAGACAAATCTACTTTGCCTTGAGAGCTTAATTGCGGAACATATCCCGTATTTTGTTTCTGATAATTACCGCTGTTTTGAGCAGATTTTAAATAATTCATAATTGTTATAAAAATATCAATTGGATTTTGTCCTGATTTTTGTATTTCAGCGGGATTTTGTAAAAACGAACTTATTTGTTCTTGTTCTTCAGTTTTAAATACAGTGTTGTAGGAAGACAAATCTAAATTAGCTATTGATTTATCTGTTGACTGCTCCAATAAAGGAAGATTATCAATTTTAAAATCAACTTGACCGTCTTTTGCGTCTTTTGCGAATATATTTGCAAATAGTAATAACCCTTCCTGATTTTTATCGCCGCCGTCTTTATCGTTAAGATAATTTGAATACAGACCGCTTAATTCCTTATCTTTAAAGATATTGCCAACTTGCCCATCTGCTTGTTTGTCCACAGCAACAATTTTGTTTAAAAAACCATGAACATTGCTTAAAAAATCCGGTTTAAAAACTTCATTCATTCCCTTTTCCCCCATTCTCCATTAATTTATTTTTATAAAAAACAGTATTTCCCTTTTTACCTTCTTATTTGTATAAAAACAAATCAACAACAAAAATTGCTTTTTTCAAAGACCCTATAATAAAAGTCATTAATATGTTTACATTTAACGAGTTTTCCTCATTATCCCGTAGGTTCAATGTGGATTGTTGTGAAATAATAACTTGAATTGCTAAATAAATAATTTTATATTTGGCGTAGCGGCTGGCGAAGCCAGCCGCTACGCCGTTTTAAGGGCATGCGGCTCGCAGGCTTTGCCTGCGAGCCGCATAAAAAATTAA
>Ga0116155_10001611_pt1 | contig 16069 bp, 8 predicted proteins | sample AD_UKC032_MetaG_FD_89890 | JGI IMG/M metagenome (GOLD analysis project Ga0116155, IMG submission 89890) | Active sludge microbial communities of municipal wastewater-treating anaerobic digesters from USA - AD_UKC032_MetaG | ecosystem: Engineered > Bioreactor > Anaerobic > Digestate | place: USA...
AGATGTCTTTTCATTCATCTATTACATCAACAGGTCACAGTATCCGAGGGCACCTTTCCTTTACGGCAACTACTATTCGGCACCGGTAACAGGACTCGACAGGAAGGTAGGCGGCTACAACAAGAAGGATGGCAGGTATGAGCCATACTATACAACCGATTACAGATATGACAGGCGGTTCATGACAATCTTCCCGCGGATGTACAGTAGTGATCCGGGTCATATCCGCGAGTATGAATACTGGGGAAAGATAAAGGGAAAGAAGGTCACGATCAGATCAGGCCAGGGCAGTGAGCAGGCTGTAATTCCAACCTTTGGTGAGAACTTGCGGTTCTTCTTCAGATACCAGGTGGGAGTGATGTACATGAGGTATTTTATGTGGAACTTCTCAGGAAGACAGAATGATGTCCAGGGTAACGGCAACGTGATGGACGGGAACTGGATCTCCGGTATTCCGTTTATTGACAATCCTCGTCTCGGCGATCAGTCGCTTCTCCCTGAGGAGAACCGTAACAACCCTGCCCGTAATACTTATTTCCTGCTTCCGCTGCTTGCCGGACTTGCAGGTCTGTACTGGCAATACAGGCGTGATGGAAAGGGCTTTTCACTGGTTGTTCTGCTCTTCCTCATGACTGGATTGGCCATTGTGACATACCTTAACCAGAACCCGAGCCAGCCCCGCGAAAGGGATTATGCCTATGCGGGTTCATTTTATGCCTTCGCCATCTGGATAGGAATGTGTGTCATGCTTCTCTATGATGTTTTCAAAAAGGTGATGAAGGATTTTCCTGCAGCCATTCTGCCGTCGGTGGTGTTGCTGGCAGCTGTGCCGTTGCTGATGATCATCCGGAACTATGATGATCATGACAGGTCTGACAGGTATACGGCCAGGGATATTGCATCGAATTACCTTGCATCGGTTGATGAAAATGCCGTGCTGCTCACCTATGGTGACAATGACTCATTCCCGCTCTGGTATATCCAGGATGTTGAGGGCTACCGTACCGATGTTCGCGTTGCCAACCTGAGCTACCTGCAGAGTGGATTTTATATCGAAACAATGAGCCGGAAAGCCTTCGAATCCGATGCGCTTCCATTTACCCTGCCTGTCGAAAAGTATATCGAGGGAGAGCGTGTGCAGCTTCCCGTTGAGGAGCTCATCAAGGAGCCCACCCCTATCCGCAAGGTAATGGAGTTTGCCGGATCTGATGATCCGAAGGCAAAGGTAGATCTCTCCGGCCGGGGTGATTTCTTCAATTTCATCCCTGTGAAGGAGTTCATTGTGGATGTTGACTCGGCCCACGTCATTGCTACCGGAGCTGTGCGTCCGTATCATGCTGACAGGATGGTTAAACCCCTTATATGGAAATTCAGCAACAGCATGGCAATAAAGGATGACCTGGCGCTCATGGATTTCATTGCCGGCAACAACTGGAACCGTCCGCTATATTATTCAGTGACGGTGCCTGCCTCAACCTATATTGGTCTCGAGAAGTATTTTATCCTGGAAGGTATGGCCTACAGGGTCAGCCCCATCCGGATAGATCAGCCCGGTCAGGGAGAGGAAGGGATGGTTGACACCCGTGAGATGTATGAAAACATGATGAACAGCTTCAGATGGGGCAATGCCGATAAGGAAGGTGTATATCTAGATGAGAACAACCGCCGTATGTTTGACGTTTTCAGGCGGCAGTTCGCCAAGCTGGCAAAGGCGCTCGTGGCGGAGGGAGATACTCTGAAGGCTGTTGCTGCAATTCAGAAGGGCCTGAGCATCGTGCCTCCCGAAAAAATGCCTTATGACTATTTCAGCGCTGACCTGGGAGAAGCACTGGCTATGGCCGGCAAAAAAGAGGATGCGGAAAAGCTCTTTTCTGAAATTGTCGACAACTCGGTTTCAGTACTGAGCTTTATTGCCTCTCTTCCGGAAGAGAAGAGTTACGGAATAGATTACAATGCCTCGGTTTCACTGCAGGCGCTTCTCGATGTCTACAGGCTTGCGTCAGGGCATGGTATGGCTGACCTGGCTGCCAGGGCGTCAGGAGAGCTGAACCGGTTCTACGGAGAAATGCCGGAGAGATGATCAGGAACTACAGCAGGCCTTTCCCTGCCTCTGTCATTTACCCTGATGCCGTTTACAGCATCAAAGGCAGGGGCAGGAAGCTCTACCTGACCTTTGATGATGGTCCTGATCCTGATTCAACACCTCTGATCCTGGACATTCTGCATACCTATGGCGCAAAAGCCACATTCTTTTGTACGGGAAGCAAGGTTGTTGCTGCTCCGGCTCTTTTTGCCAGGATTGCCTCCGAAGGCCACCTGGTTGGCAATCATGGCTTCAGTCACCTGAACGGGCTTAAGACGCCTGTCAGGACTTATTGTGCTGACGTATTCAGGGGTAGGGATATCACATGCAGCAATATTTTCAGACCTCCGTATGGCAGGATCCGTATGAGACAGTACAGGATACTTGAGAGGAGCATGCAGATTTTCTTCTGGGGACTGATGCCCTATGACTTTGATCAGAGTCTTACAGCCGTCGAGTCTTATTCGGTTCTGACGCATCGGTTAAGAGCCGGTTCTGTCATTGTGCTGCATGACAAACCTGCAAGCACTGCACTGCAATATCTTGAACGGTTCCTGAAAAAGGCCATTGATGACGGCTGGTCATTCGGACTGGTTGATGATTCTTTAACAGTGACCTGAGAATTTTCATCCTAAATGCTATTTTTGAAAGGGAAAGAAACCTGTAACATGAATATTTTAATCCTGGGATCCGGAGGACGTGAACATGCAATCACATGGAAACTGGCACAGAGCTTAAGGCCGCTTAAGCTTTTTGTGGCTCCCGGAAATCCCGGCACTGCCGAAGTGGCAGTAAATCTTCCGGTTGATCCGCTTGATTTCTCCGGAGTGCGTGAAGCCATCATCGGCAATGCAATAGAAATGGTTGTGGTAGGCCCCGAGGTTCCTTTGTCTGAGGGTATCGCTGACTTCATCATGAATGACAGGGCGCTGTCCGGGGTGGAGGTGATTGGCCCTTGCCGTGCAGGTGCGCTGCTCGAGGGGAGCAAGGACTTTGCCAAGGGTTTCATGAAGAGGCACGGAATCCCTACGGCAGCATACGGGACCTTCTCAATTGAGACTGCAGATGATGCGGTAAGCTTCCTGAAGCAGATGGAGCCTCCTTACGTGCTAAAGGCTGACGGTCTGGCCGCAGGCAAGGGGGTACTGATCATCAATGACTTCGATGATGCAGTCTCGGAACTGAGGGCGATGCTGGGAGGCAGGTTCGGGGCCGCCGGCAGCAAGGTGGTTATCGAGGAGTACCTGCATGGAATAGAGATGTCGGCTTTCGTGGTCACTGACGGCATTTCATACTGCATCTTGCCGGAAGCGAAGGATTACAAGCGCATTGGCGAGGGCGACACAGGGCATAACACAGGAGGCATGGGAGCAGTATCACCTGTTCCGTTTGCGACTCCTTCATTCATGGAAAAGGTGGAGGAGCGGATAATAAAACCGACTGTTGAGGGGCTCAGGAAAGAAGGGATTGATTACCGGGGATTCATTTTCTTCGGACTTATGAATGCAGGGGGAGATCCCTATGTGATTGAATACAATGCCCGTCTGGGTGATCCTGAGACAGAGGTTATAATGCCACGTATCGGGAGCGATCTGTATGACCTGTTTGAAGGGGTTGCCAGGCGAGACCTGGCGTCACGCAAAATTGTTATCCTTCCTGACACGGCTGTTACAGTCATGACAGTATCAGGAGGTTACCCGGACAGTTACGGCAAGGGTTTCCCTGTTACAGGGGTGGAAAAGGTAAGTGAGAGCATTCTCTTCCATGCAGGAACCGCAATGAAGGATGGCCGGCTGGTTACATCGGGGGGAAGGGTCATGGCGGTTACCTCTACCGGATCAACGATGCAGGAAGCCCTGGATAAAAGTTACAGGTCAGTCAGGGAAATTTCTTTCTGCGCGATGAATTACAGGAAGGATATTGGTTCGGACCTTAAACACCTGAAAGTATGATCAGATTCTTCCGTGGATCAGGAGCCGGGCCGGTTGTATTGTTGATGCTCGCAACATTTGGATTATGGATCGTGCCTCTGATATCACCTTCCGGCATGGAGAATGTTTCCGGCCCTGAGCCGATGCCTCTCTGGGGTTTAATTATAAAACTCATTTCGGGATCGCCCCTGGCTGCTGTGATCCTTTCCCTTGTTCTTGTAATGGCTGTGGCCTTTCTGATGGTAAGATTCAATACAGAGATCTTCTTCATACCGCGCCGCACCTATCTGCCTGCCCTTCTGTACATTATTCTATACTCTGTATTTCCGGGGCAGATGATACTGAATCCTGCACTGCCAGCTTCTCTTCTTATCCTTGCGGCACTCTGGCGCATGATGTCATCCTACCGTCTGAACGGCATGTCATTCAACTTCTTCGATGCTGCCCTGATGATTTCTTCAGCAGGTTTGTTATATGCCGGGTCAGTGTGGTTTCTTGCGGTTGTTTTCATAGCAGCCCTGGTTCTGCGCAGTCCGGATGCGCGCGAGCTGAGCCTTGCACTTGGCGGAGCGATGCTGCCGTGGATTGTGATGTATGCGGTGTGGTATGTCTCCGGAGAAGATCCGGAGAAGCTGACCGGAATCATCCGCCACAATCTGTTTGATATGACATCATCCGTCCGGTGGAGCCGTACTCTTATCATTCTTCTGGTGGTGGCGGGCCTGAATTTTCTGCCCTCACTGCTCTACCTTGTACGCGAGATGCCTACTTACAAGATCAGGTCACGTAAAACCTGGGAATTAATGATCTGGATTATAGTGATAAGTGCGGCGGCAATTATTTTCGTCCCTGCTGTATCTGCAGAAATCACAGCTGTTGCTGCCGTACCTGTATCTTTTATTATGGCCAACTATATGACCTTCACCCGGAGGGTGGTCATTGCAGAAATACTGTTCTGGCTGATGGTTATAATGCTGGTGGTATCCAGGCTCTGGACAATTTGATCACCTGATCATACATACAACTCCCACGCCGGAGCCTTGTTCTCCGCCGATGAAATTGTACCATATTGTGTAGAGGCCCGTCTTGTTGCAGATAAAATCCACTGAGCTGTATTTCTTGCCGGAGGAGCTATTGTATGAGGATATGATTTCCTTTCCCTGGTCATACAATGTTACGTAAAGTTCGCCACCGGATCCGGGGGCATCACAGACGGAGAACCTGTATTTCATGTTCTTCATCAGGTACATATTTGCCTTGTACACCGGAGCAGCTGCATTTGGAGCAGATTTAGGGAGCTGTACCCTGAAATCCTTCAGGTAGGTTGTGTTTTCTCCGGCTGCAAGCACACAACTGCTTACAAGGTCATCCGTTGCGGGCTGCCCCGCTGCTGCAAGCGGCAGGAATGCCAGGGCAAGTGTCAGAATCAATAGCCTGTTTTTCATTTTAGTTGCCGGATATTAGTTTATTTCTGACTTCTTTGGACAATCCGGCAATTTCAGCCAGCTGGGTATCAGTCATCTCAACTATGCTCTCCTCATGCTGCACTACAACCAGACGCCCGTCCTCTTCCTTTGTCTCCGGCTCACCCAGCCTGTATGAGACTTTTACCTCAGAATATTTTGCGCTTATCTGCTCCATCATGCCGTAAAGCGCTCCGTACTCTTCACTGCTCCCGCGGTAAGGGCGCAGGAGCATGAGCAGGTCACCAAGGATGATCTTCTGTTCACCTATCCGGTCACGGAGTATTTCATCATTAAAATTCAGGGCTACCTGAGTGGCAAGGTACTGACCCTCGATCCAGACGCCGGTTATCATCAGTGCCGATATTGAACCCCGGTCGTTATCCCTGAGGTACCTGTCTATCTGGTTGTATGAGTTCACTGACAGAAACAGCAGAGAGTCAAGGTTGGATTTGCTTACAGACAGTCTCTTGATAGTTTCGAAGTCGAAATACTGACCAACGCGCAATCCATCGGCCAGCCTCTTAATTACTGACAATACGTCAACGGAATTGCCTGTTTTCCCGTAAATATTAAGGTAGCCCAGGTCAGCTCCGTAGATTCCTAGCATCATTGCTTTCTGGAAGTTGGTTGTCAGCCTGTCAGCTCCCTGGGTTGGCGCCAGGTAACCGGCAGAGAAGGGTACCTGCATCGATTGAAGGATGGAGGCTATCTCCACCGGAGATGCGATGTTCTGAACAATGTCTGCCACAGCCTCCTCACTCAGTTTTTCAGCCTCGCCGGCCGGCACTGAGTCAGCAACAGGAAAGGCCGGCCTTCCCTGGCGCACATTGCTGTTCCTGCATGAGCAGAAGCTCAAAAGCAGGATCACTGCCGCAATTTTCGTAATTGTCCCTGTCATCAGGAGTAAATATTTATTTATCAAACTCAAAGAAAACTGTCAGGTCCGGTTAAGGTTTCGTTTTTTCCGACCGCCGGATTCAAAAAACAGTACGATCCGTTTCAGCAGTTCCGTGTAGAGCATTACATACAGGACTATGACTGAAGAGAGCACCAGCAGTATGTTGAACCTGAAGGTGTCGATCCGGAGGCCCATGAACCTTTTGACCGGCGCCATGAAATGGGTCCTGAAGTTGAACGGTCCCGCTGTTGCCGGCTCGAGGTAAATAAGGTCCACATTCTGGATAAGCCTGTCTTTGAACTCAAGCATCTTGTTTTTCTCATATACCTTTCTGACAATATCTTCAAGCTTGTCATTATGGTAGTTATTATATAACAGATCCAGAGCCTCTTTATTGCTGCTGATGTAATTATCGAGGCTAATATCTGCGAGGTTGCTGAGTCGCCTGTATTCCCTGTCGGCCCTGTCGAGCCAGGAGGTGAGCCTGGCGGCGAGTGGCAGGGTGAAAAGATCCGGAGTAATTGAATCTGGTCCGCTGAACGGTTCAATGATTCCTGACGCGCCCAGAGTGGAAATCTCATTTCTGAGCAGTCGCATCTCATTTATCTGTTCATCAGTCAGGGTTCCTTCACCAGCACTCAGTGAAAGGCCAGCCAGAGCTTCGTTGATTCTGGGAATCCGGTATATCGTATTGAAGTCAGAGACACTGACCTGTTGTTTCAGGGGATAGACCCTCTGCCCGTATTCATTACCTGTGAACTGTTTTACCATCAGCGCTTCATAGGTCCACCTTGTAGGCATCAGGTCAGCTATGAGGGGAACCCGGTCAGCCCGCGCAAGGCTCCTGTTAAGCTTGTCAAAGGGAAACATTGCACCGCTCAGGACCATCATTGGAATCATCAGCAGAGGTATCACGATATAGATTGCTATCGCCGAATTCAGCGCCGATGAGATGTTTAGTCCGATCATATTGGCGACAAAGGCCGTGGTGAAAAGTGTAATCCAGTAGTATAGGAACATCCCCCTGATGCCAAGGATCGGATTGGCAACAGCGAGAAACAGGAATGCCTGCAGGGCAGAGATAAATGCCAGTATCAATATTTTGCTGACGAGGTAACTGCTTCGGTACAGGTGAAGGAAATGCTCTCTCCGCAGCAATCTCCGGTCATGGAAGATCTCCTCTGCACTGATTGTGAGGCCCAGGAAGAGGGCAACGATTATACTCATGAAAATGTATATCGGGATATTTTCATTTTCCCTGAAGATGTAGACATCTGATGAGGGATCGGCAATATACCTGATAATGTATGAAAGGATCAGCCCGAGAACGGGTCCTTCGAGGAGGGTCAGCAGCAGGTATTGCCTGTTTGCTATCTTGCTTTTCAGGTCACGCAAAAGATAGATTAGGGTCTGTCTGAGCCATCCCGGTTTGCTGAGGCTTGACCATGGCGCCCCGGTCTCTTCATGCGGAAGGGTTTCAGAGGCTGTTTTCCTGTAGGCCAGGGCCCACTCAGCAGGTGATACTTTGCGCTTGTCGGTATGCTTTCCGAACTCATCCACAACCCTTGTCTCAAGAATATTGAACAGAGATTCCGGATTCACAGTGCCGCATGAGGGACATTCGGCAATTGAGCTGTTTATGTGTACCTCAAGTGTCTTGAAATGAACAATTGCATCGAGCGGGTTGCCATAGAATACAAGATGGCCCATCATGTCAAGTATCAGCACCTTGTCAAATCCCTTGAAAATGTCAGAAGACGGCTGGTGAATGACGGTTATCACAAGCTCCCCCCTACCGGTAAGATCGTGAAGCAGATCCATTACGTTCTCGGAATCGGCTGATGATAATCCTGAGGTGGGTTCATCGAGGAAGAGTACAGCTGGTTCACGGATCAGCTCCAGGGCGATGTTCAGCCTCTTCCTCTGTCCGCCGCTAATAACCTTGTTGAGGGGCGAGCCCACACGATAATCCCTTTTTGCGAAAAGCCCCAGGCTTTGCAGTATCCTGTTTACTGTTTCTTCAAGCTCTTCATGTTTCTTACCTGCAAAAGAGAGGGATGCGGCATAGTAAAGGTTCTCAAAGACTGTCAGTTCCTCGATCAGAAGATCATCCTGAGGTACGTAACCAATTACGCCGTCAAGTCTTTTGTCATCCGAATGAATGGGGATGCTGTTTATACGGACCTCTCCTGATTCAGGTTTTGCCAGGCCTGTAAGCAGATTCAGCAGGGTCGTTTTTCCCGATCCGCTGGCGCCCATGATTCCGATAAGCATTCCTTCGGATGCCGCGAAACTGACGTTTGTCACTGCAGGGGTTCCGTCATGGAAGGAGAAGCTGACGTTTTCAGCCACGAAAGAGAGTTTGTGAATATCCTTACCGGCTGCGAAGGCTGATACGATATCACTGTAATATATGCTTGGTGAAGGGGGCGCCTGAACTGAACTTCCCGGGGCAAAAAGGTAAATCCTGCTGCATACCAGGGGGAGCCCGTTAAGAAGGGTGGTCCCGTTGCAAAAACATTTCAGGAAATAAAGATTTACACTTGCCACTTTCAGGAAGACAATGAAAGATCCTGAACAGGGTTCACCGTCTGTCAGATTCCCGGTGTCTCTTATAATCATTGACTGGTCTGTGAAGCCTGCCCGATCGTCTTCCCTGACAAACTGCATAATGCTGTTGAACTCAGACGTTGATATCCTGAACACCTCGGCGATTGTGTTGATAATATTCATACGCTGGGAAGTGTACCGCTTGTCGGAGTCAATCAGTTCGAAGCAGCGCATCAGCACAATAACCCTCTGTTCCTGTGAAAGGGTTATGTTGATTTTCCTGCAAATATTGAGGATTCTTATTGAATCTTTAACCGAGAATGTCTCAGCTGCGGATTTATTTCCCTTTTCCTGAAGTGGCCCGGCCCCTTCAAGGAAGAGTTGCATAAAAACATCTGCGCTCTGATGGGGAAGCTGTTTGGTAAGGAAAGCGGAGACATAGTCACGTTCACTTTGAAGCATGCCACCGTCCTGCTTGACAATCAGGGCAAACAACTCCATCATGGCCCGCAGGATCTCTTCACTCATCTTTCCAGGTTAGGTTTTAGGGAATTGCTGCCAAGTTAATAAAATCAGGGGGAAAATTTGATTATAAATGTGGACTATTCGTTAATGAGGAATATCCTTAATTTTTATTTCCTAATTTTATAACCATGGGCCCGCTGGCCCTCATAAAATAATACCAAACAGCATAATTACTAACCCTAATCAACTTCTTTATGACAAAATCAAATGTTGCATTCAGAAGACCCTGCGACCTTGTGAAAGGAGGCCTGAGGGCTTTGCTGATCCTTGTCATGACGGCTTTTTCAATCACGGCCTTTTCACAGAACATAACCGTGAAAGGCAAGGTCACTGATGCCGGGACAGGAGAGGCTATGATCGGCCTGAACGTAGTAATCAAGGGCACTGCCCGGGGAGTTGCTACTGATGTGAATGGCAGCTATACGCTGACAGACTGTCCGCCCGACGCCACCCTGGTGTATTCCTTTGTCGGTTATGACCCGGTTGAGGAAACTGTTCGTGGAAGGACAACGATTGATGTCAGCATTGCACCTTCGAGCAGTATGCTTGAAGATGTGGTTGTCATCGGCTACGGAACTGTAAAAAAGCGGGATGTTACCGGTTCGGTTGTTTCGGTACAGGGCGATGAACTTGCCAGGGTGCCGGTCTCAACAGCTGCTGAGGCACTTACCGGGAAGATGGCCGGGGTGCAGATTGTCACAACAGAAGGCTCTCCTGACGCTGACATCAATATCCGTGTAAGGGGTGGTGGCTCAATTACCCAGAGCAATTCCCCGCTCTTCATCGTTGATGGTTTTCCCGTAAACAGCATCACCGATATACCGCCATCAACCATCCAGTCAATCGACGTGCTCAAGGATGCTTCATCAACGGCAATTTACGGAGCCCGCGGCGCAAACGGGGTTATTATAATTACTACAAAGGGAGGCGAAGAGGGCAAGCCACGTGTGAACTACAATGCTTACTACGGCTTCAAGAAAGTGGCCAGCCGTCTGAATTCGATCTCAGTCGAAGATTACATGAGATGGCAGTATGAATATGCCCTGCTGGATGATGATGTTTCCAATTATGAACGATATTTCGGCAACTACCAGGATATCGACCTCTACGCCGGCCAGCCTTCGACAGACTGGTTTAACCAGGTTTTCGGACACATTGGAAAGGTATTCAACCATGACCTGACAGTATCAGGGGGCAGTGACAGATTCAAATATTCGGTTTCTTATGCCGGTATCAGGAGCAGTGAGATCATGCTAGCTTCAGAATACAAGCGCGACAACCTTTCCCTCAAGCTTGATCACAAGGCAGGAGAAAGGGTTGAGCTTTCATTCTCTGTCCGTTATTCAGATATGGAGATATTGGGTGCCGGTGCCACGGATCAGGCCGGAGCGACGCCCAACGATGCAAGAGTCAAGCAGACAATGCTCTTCGTTCCCATTCCGTTCAACTCGGTGGGTGATTTTGATGACACTGACCTGTCAGCCAGCATGACCAACCCGCTTGACAACGTGAGGGATAATGACCGTCAGCAGCTCAGGAAGAGGTTCAACCTTGGTGGCAGCTTTTCATGGGAAATACTTGACGGACTGGTTTTCCGGACAGAGGCAGGGCTTGACAGCTATGTCAACAATGATGAGCGGTTTTATGGGGTGACAACCTACTATGTTAAGAACACTCCTACGGCTGATTATCAGAATAAGCCTGCACTCGAAGCGTATGAAAGGAAGGGAGACGGTATCAGGAGTACAAACACTCTAAATTATGACTTCGCCGATCTCTTTGGTGACTCGGGCCATTCGCTCAAGTTGCTTGCCGGCCAGGAGGTTCTGATAATGAAGACAAATACGCTCTTCAACCAGGTCTGGGGTTTCCCTGACTTTTTCACCGGTCCCGAAGCTTACAAACTGGTCAGCCAGGGCCATTCGAACAGCTACACCAATACATATAATCCTGATGACAAGCTGCTCTCCTTCTTTGGCAGGGTGATGTATGACTACAAGGGAAGATATCTTGTATCTGCCACATACAGGGCTGACGGATCGAGCAAGTTCTCTGCCGCCAACCGCTGGGGGTATTTTCCGTCAGCTGCAATAGCATGGAGGATCTCTGAAGAAAACTTCATGAAGGGCATCTCCAATACTCTCAACAACCTGAAGCTGAGATTCAGTTACGGCACTGCAGGTAACAACAACATACCCGCCAACCAGATTGCGCAGATCTTTGAAGCTCGCACAACCTCATGGATAAACGGGTTCTCTTCATTCTGGGCCCCATCGGTAACCATGGCAAATCCAGACCTTAAGTGGGAAACAACATTTACAAGGAACCTTGGACTGGACTTCGGCCTGTTTGATAGCCGTATCAACGGAAGTTTCGAAGTTTACCGTAATAATACCAAGGATCTTCTCATTGAGTTCCCCGTGTCGGGAACAGGATACAATACCCAGTACAGGAATATGGGTGAGACTGAAAACAAGGGTCTGGAGATTGAACTTAACGTTATAGCCCTGAGTGAAAAGAAATACGGTCTGAGCTTCGGGTTCAACATAGGGTTCAACAGGAACAAGATACTGTCGCTTGGCGTTATGAATGATTTCGGCCAGAATACAAGCTGGGCTTCGACAGAAATCGGGAACGATTACTGGATAGCCCTTAACGGATCGGTCGGGCAGATGTATGGCTATCTGAACGACGGGCGTTATGAGGTTTCAGACTTCAGCGGGTATGATGCTGAAGAGGAAGAGTGGGTACTAAATGAAGGAGTGGTTGATTGCTCCAATGTGGTCGGAACCCTTCGCCCCGGAAGCCTTAAACTCAAGGACCTCACAGGTGACAAGACAGTGACCGTTGCTGACAATACTGTTATTGGAAATGCCAATCCGAAACACACAGGAGGATTCAATATCGAGGGTTACTTCTACGGTTTTGATGTCGCGGCCCTTTTCAACTGGAGTGCTGGTAACGATATCTACAACGCAAACAAGATTGAGTACACAACATCAAGGTATCCCTTCCGGAACATGATTGACGTCATGGCTGAAGGAAAGAGATGGACCAACCTCGACCCGGCCACCGGCGAGCTTGTAAATGATCCTGCAACGCTGGCGTCAATGAATGCAAATACGACGATGTGGTCACCATTCATGACCAGGCACGTTTTCAGTGACTGGGCGGTGGAAGATGGTTCATTCCTGAGGCTCAGTACTCTGACCCTGGGTTACTCCCTGCCCGATCTAGTCACTTCCAGGCTCCACATCCAGCGTCTGAGGTTCTACGTTTCAGGTCAGAACGTTTTCGTGCTGACCAATTATTCGGGATTTGATCCCGAGGTCTCTTCGAGGAGAAACACCGTGCTTACTCCGGGACTTGATTACTCGGCTTATCCGAAGAGCAGGCAGCTGTTGTTTGGTGTGAACCTGACTTTCTAATCCGACATAAAGAGATGACTATGAAAAAGTTCGTATATATCATAATAAGTATCGTTTTAGCCGGCCTTCTTGTGTCGTGCGAAGACTTCCTGGAGGCTCCCTCACAGTCAACGCTGGATGAGTCACTGATTTTCTCCAACCCCACCCTTGCTGCTTCGGCCATCGATGGCATCAAGGAGCCCATTGGTCAGACAAACTCTTACAGGGGGAGGTTCCTGACGCATTACGGAGCCAATACTGACATTGAGTGGTATAACAGTTCCACTGCTGCATCTGCCAGGTCAGACCTTGCGAGATATGTCAATTCTGCAATTAACACTGATATGAATACTGCCAACAATGCCTGGGCGCAGATGTATTCAGGCATTGAACGTGCAAACATCTGTATCAGGGGTCTCAGAACCTACGGTAATCCGGCTCCGGGCAACGAAATGGGGCAGCTTCTTGGTGAGGCGCTTACCTTAAGGGCCTTCTATTATGCTGACCTGGTTAAGGCCTGGGGCGATGTTGTTGCAAGGTTCGAGCCGGTCTCTTCAGAAACGATGTATATGGCAAAAACAAGCCGTGATGAGATATATAAACAGCTCATTGCTGACCTGGAAGAGGCGTCGGCACTTGTTGCATGGCCGAACGGAAACGCGCGTACTTCTACAACTGAAGGAATAAACAGGGCATTTGTCAAGGCATTCCGGGCACGTCTCTGCCTTGCCGCTGCAGGTTATTCGCAATATCCTGACGGCATACGCCGAAGCAGTGATCCGGATCTTTCGGTGGCGACCCTTTATCCTGTCGCCATGCAGGAGTGTCTTGATGTAATCAGCAGCGGGACGGCAAAGCTGGAGAGCAGTTTCGAAGGGTTCTGGCGGAAGGTGTGTGAGGAAAATATCGCCGCAGGCGGTGAATCACTCTGGGAAATACCCTTTGCCGACGGCCGCGGCCGGATGGCATTCACCTTCGCAGTAAAGCATGCAAGCGCTGACCAGTATACAGAGCAGCCCCGTGGCGGTGACTACGGACCGCTGCCCCATGTATTCTATGACTATGACGTGAAGGATACCCGGCGTGATGTCACCTGCGTACCATACTCATGGGGAACAGCCACAAACAAGATAGCAAAGCAGACAATCAACACCGGAAATGGAGTCTCCCAGTGGTATTTCGGGAAGCTCCGTTATGAATGGATGAAAAGGTATGTCACATCAACCAATGACGACGGTCTTAATGCTATCTACATGAGATATGCCGAGGTGCTGCTCATGGCAGCAGAGATTCAGAACGAACTTGGCAACCTGGGCCCCGCAAAGGACTACCTGAAGCAGGTAAGGCAGAGAGCATTCAAACAATCTGACTGGCCCGTAAAGGTTGACGCTTACCTGAATGCAATCACAAGCAAGGAACAGATGTTCAACGCCATTGTAAACGAAAATGCCTACGAGTTTTGCGGCGAGATGGTGCGTAAGTCAGCCCTGATCCGCTGGAACCTCCTGGGGACAAAAATGGATGAGGCGGTTGCAAAGATGACCAGCCTGAGTAATCGCGAAGGGAGCTACACTGACGTCCCCGCAACCCTTTACTACCGGTATGCTTCTGACGGAGAAACTCTCCAGTTCTACGGCCTGAACAGGGGTGAGACCGCTGACATGTCTGCTGATTATACCTACAACACCGTTTACGTTAGCACCGATAAACTCGGCGCTACAAAAATCAGCTCGCTCTTTACGAATGATCCTGATCAGTATCAGTTCTGGCCTATCTGGCAGGTATTCATCGATGCCAGCAACAATATGCTGAGAAATGATTATGGCTATTAAACCAATTAAACTGTTATCAATGAAGAATATAATTATAAGAACAGGATTATTTGCCGGGCTGGTCTCCATGCTGATTTTTACGGCCTGCAAGGAGCAGATTGACCCGGTAGTGGAAGAGCTTGATTTCAACAGGGCCTTTTCACCGGTAGGGATAGAAGCTGTCATAAGCAATACCAGGACGGTTACTCTTACCTGGTCATCAGTCAAAAACACTGATCACTACATTGTTGAGATTTATGACGGTGCCACTGCTTCTGCGACGCTGGTGCACTCTGCTGAGGTGCCTGCCACTGAGGACAGCCAGGTATCCTACACATATGTTTTACCTGCCGGTGACACTCAGTTCTATGGGAGGATAAAAGCCGTCAGTTCCCTTCAGGGGGTTGACGAATCCAAATGGTCACTTATTGCCTTCAAGACAGACCCTGAGAACCTGTTCCAGGGTTATGATACATATATGTCGGCAATGAATGGATGCATAGTGCAGTGGGAGCCTGGTGCAACAGCCACCTCGCTGCTGTTTGTAAATGGCGGCACCGAGTTGCCATTCACACTCAGTGCAGAGGATCTTGCCCTCGGCGGCCGACAGGTAACCGGTCTTCCTAACGGGGTTTATGAGGTACGACTGATGAACGGCAGTTTTGTCAGGGGCCGGACACACGTTATCATTGAAGGTGATGTGCTGGTTGCTCCGGGAGAGGACCTGAAGACCGCTCTTGACGCTCTTCCTGCAGGCGGGGTGTTACTGCTGGTGAATGGGGCCTCTTATCCGCTCTCAGGGGTCGATACAGTAAGGACAAGCACCAAGGTAAGAGGCATTCTTCCGGGTGACCTGCCGAAAATCTACCTGGCTACCGGCGGAGGCAACCACATGTTTGATATCGGGACCGCGATGACTGCATCTGACTCACTGGTCTTTGAAAATGTCGAAATCAGCTGCGCTTATGATGACGGTGCCACAAAACACAGGGGAATCATTGACCAGGAGGGTGATGCATTCACAATCGGAGCAATAAAATTCCGCAATTGTGTTATAAGAAACTCAGGCCGCAGTGCCATCCGCCTTCGCGGCAACGCCGCAGGTCAGGTTATAAATAATGTTGAGTTCCTGAATTGCGTAATGTATGATTTTGCATTTGACAGCCATTATGGTGTACTGAACGGGGCTGCAACCGGTAATTTCATAAACATCAGATTTGTCAATACCACAGCCTACAAGCTCAGGGGAGGCATAATCAACTACGGAAGCGGTGCCGGATGCCAGAGTGTTGTTGTTGACAACTGCACGTTCAATGAAACTTCGATGGATGCCAGTTCTGCCAGATACTTCATTGACTTTGGTACCAGTAACACTTCGGCAGGAACCCTGACAGTCAG
>Ga0116155_10001631_pt1 | contig 15973 bp, 18 predicted proteins | sample AD_UKC032_MetaG_FD_89890 | JGI IMG/M metagenome (GOLD analysis project Ga0116155, IMG submission 89890) | Active sludge microbial communities of municipal wastewater-treating anaerobic digesters from USA - AD_UKC032_MetaG | ecosystem: Engineered > Bioreactor > Anaerobic > Digestate | place: USA...
CCGCGTCTTTCGGCGGCACCAGAAGGCCGTTCTCACCGTCCCTGACGATCTCGCGAACGCCGCCGACGTCCGCCGCGATGACGGCCTTGCCCATCGCCTGTACCTGCAAAAACACTTTTCCCATCCCTTCGTTCAGCGACGGCAGGACGAAGAGGTCCATGACGGATACCAGCGCCGGGATATCTTTCCGGATCCCGAGGAACAGGACGCTGTCGATAATGTCGAGGTCATAGCACATCCGTACCAGCTCGTTCTTCAGCGGCCCGTCGCCGACGAGCAGGAACTTCGCTTTCGGCACCTTCGCGCGTATCGCCGGGACCGCCTCCAGGAGGTACCGGTGCCCCTTGATGTCGGACAGGCGCGCGATCGTGCCGACCAGCAGGTCGTCTCCCGACAGCCTGAGCTCGCGCCTCTTTTGCGCGGTGTCTGCGGCACAGACCTGGTAATCGCGCAGGTCGATGCCGCTCGGTATCGCGACGAACTTCTCAGGCCCGCCGATGCGGTAGTGTATATGCTCTTCCTTGCCGCGTTCGGTCAGCGTAATGATCTTGTCGGTGAACGCCCCGACGATCCGCTCCGTCACGACGAACGCCCACGATATCATCGTGCTGAAATAGCCGTAAAAAACGTGGCCGTGCGGCGTATGGACGATGATCGGCGCCCCGCTGAGCTTCGCGGCTATCCGGCCGAGGATCCCCGCCTTTGAACAATGCGTATGGATTATATCGAACTTCGTCTCTTTCATCAAGCGGAAGAGTTTCCATGTGGCGATAATATCTTTGACCGGGTTCGGGTTCCTGACGAGCTCTTTGATCTTGAAGATGGGGATCCGGGCCGCCACCGCCTCCGCGTCAAGGCTCCCCTCCGGCTCGTCGTCGGACGGACCGGTCGCCAGGAGGGTTTCATACCGGTCTTTGTCGAGGAGCCTGACGGTCCAAAGCGTGTTCTCCTGCGCCCCGCCGACCACGAGGCGGGTGATGATGTGAAGGACCCGGATCTTGTCTTTTGTCTGGCTCATGATGACCGCTCCTGTCGTCTTTGCGCGAGCTCCCTGCGCTGCGCCCCGGACGGCAGCGAGTATGTCCGTGCGCGTCCCGGGTCCTGCCTGAGCGGGCTTTCTCCGCCGCTTTCGATCAGGTCGAGCGCCGCGCAGATCAGCTGCGCGCCGATGCGTAATTTTTTTTCATACAGCGTATCTTCGTCGTCTTCGGGCGTTATGGCCACCGTCTCCCGGGCGACGATGTCGCCGGTATCGAGGCCGGCGTCGACGCGGTGGACGGTCACTCCTCCCGCCTTCTCTCCCGCATAGATCTCCCAGAAGCACGACGCCATCCCGCGGTACTCGGGCAGCTTCCCCAGGTGCAGGTTTATGCATCCGCGCGGCGCGGCGGCCAGCAGCGGGCCTTTGATGATCCTGGTGTTCGCCAGGACAAGGATATCGGGCTTGAGTCGCTCGACGATATCGATCGCCTCCCTGCCGTTATGGTCGTCGACCTCGAAACAGTTCACCGCGTGATCGATAAGGAGCTCGCCGACGGACCTGTACGGAGGCCCCTGCCGCACCAGTCCCATGCGCCTGAAAATACGGCGCAGTTTGATGCCCAGCATCTCGGCCGCCTTGGAAATGACGAAGCCGGCCCCCTGGGCTCGAAGGGCATCGGCGACGACCTGCGCCATGCTCTTTTTGCGCGTCAGCATGCTGTCCCGTTTTTCCGCGATGATCGCGCACAGCTCGTGCCTGCTCCCCAACAGCGCGAACGCCACGGCGGCGCCGGAAGGCCTGTCTGTTCGCGTCAGAAGGATCGTTTTCATGCCGGCTCCAGAGCACGCCTGAACCGTTCGGCGTAGCTGTCCCAGTTGCATTCGGCGCGCGCGCGCCGCAGACCGTTGCCGCCCAGCGTCTTCGCGTACGACGGGTCTTTCAGGATCGCGATGATCTTTTCGGCGATATCCTTTTCATCGGACGGGTCGACGAGCAGGCCGGTTTCGCCGTCGAGGATCGCTTCGGGGATGCCGCCGTGCCTTCCGCCGATAACCGGCTTGCCGCACGCGCTGGCCTCGACGAATACGATGCCGAACCCCTCGACGTGCCCGTCCCGTTCGATGTTCCTGCTCGGCATCACGAAGGCGTCGCATGCGTTATAGAGATACAAGAGCTCGCCGTCCGGGACTTCGCCGAGGAACCTGACCGTATCGCCGAGGCCGAGCTCCGCGACCGTCCGCTCGAGAGCCGGCTTTTCCGGCCCCTTGCCGACGATGAGATACACGAGGCCGGGGATTTCCTTCAGGACGCGCGGAAGGGCGCGCAGCACATATGCGTGCCCTTTCCTCTCGACCAGTCGCCCGACGGTCAGCAGCACCTTCCTGCCCTTCAACCCGTACCGGCGTGTCCATTCGTCCGGAACGCTGTCGACCGGCCGGTAGCGGTCCATGTCGACGCCGGGATACGCGACCTCGATACGCGCGGCATCGACCCCGAAACCCGCAAGCAGCTCTTTGACGTAGCCGCTGCAGGCGATTATCCTGCGCGCGTGCGCGTAAGCGGTCAGATATATCTTCCTGACGACTGCGTTGTCCTTGAATTTCAGGAATTCATACCCCTGCGCCGTGATGATATATGTCAGCGGCACGACCCTGCTCAGCGCATAGGCCAGGACGCCGCCGTACCCTATGTTGGTCGCTATTATCCGGCGGATCCGGTGCCTCAGCACGACGTACGGGACCAGGAAGATCAGCGGGATCAGCTTCGCGTACCCCCACTCGTACAGCGGCGAACGGTACACGATATAGGGCTGTCCCCTGTCGAACGCCGCGGCGCCGGGGGCGCTGGGGCCGATCACGACGAGGCCGCCGCTCGCGCCGAGGCGTTTCGCCAGCTCGGCCGCAAGGGTCGTGATCCCGTCCTTATGCGGCGGGAAATCCATCGAGATCAGCAGGTCGGCCATATGATCGCCTTTTTTTATTCGTAATCGACCGCGCCGAGCAGCGTGTTAACGATCTTCTTGAGCCGGCGGCCGGCGGCCGTTTCGGAAAGGAGAAGCAGCGGGTCAAGCGCGCCGTTGAGCTTGGCTCGCAGGGTGAACAGCGTGTCGCTCGATTCGACCCCGATGCGCTTCAGCCGATAGATGTCCGACCGCTCGTCATTCCGCCCGTATGTCGCGAGAAATCCGGCGCGGAACCCGGCGGCGCGAAGACGCCCTTCCCATTCCGGCGTAAAATCCGACGCAGTGCCGAACGGATACGAGATGAAATCGGCCTTTCTGCCGGTGCGATCCTCTATCGTCTTCTTTGATGTCAGTATCTCTTTGAGCATGATCTCGCCGGTGCACCGGCTGAGACGAAAATGGGTCTGGGTATGCGAGCCGAATTCGACGAGCGCCGGGTCCATCCCGCAGATCTGGTCCCAGGCGAGCAGGTAGTTGTCCCACGGCTCGTCTTTGCCGTCGTGCGGGAGTATCGTGTCGGTGCCGATATACCCGCTGATCAGGAATATGGTTGCCGGGACCTGATGCTCCCTGAGGAGCGGATAGGCATGCAGGTAATTGTCGCGATACCCGTCGTCGAACGTGACGGATACGCAGTCGGACAGGAACGGCCGCTTTTCAGAGACATGGCCGACACCCTCGCGCAGCGAGATCACGTTAGCATTCCGGACCAGATAGGACAGGTGCGTCCCGAAGTCATCGATGGCCACGTTCGTCTCGTGCCGCCGCCGGTCGCTGACGCTGTGATAGCGCAGGATCCGCCAGGTTCGCCGCCCGCTCATCTTTTTCCAGAGCGGCGCCAGGATAATATAGCCGAGCAGGGCGCCCGCAGTCAGAAAGATCTGTTTAAGGAGTATTTTCATGCATGTAGCTCTTGAGCAGGGTCGGATAAGGAGTATGCGCGTCAGCACCGCGGGATTTTCCCCAGCGAGGAAAATCCCGCTCGGCGACAATTCTCGCTCGTCCCGCCTAACGGCGGGACACCGTGCCCGCTCGAATTGTCAACGTGCTGACACGCACACCCCTTACCCGCCCCTGTCACACATCAATACATTGACTCAGAGATAGCCCTCTTCCTTTAATTTATCTTCGGTGACGCCGCCCTTTCCTGGCAGCATCCGCTCGACGTATTTCGCGATAATATCGGTCTCGATATTCATCGTGTCGCCTCCCCTGCGCTCCGCGATCGTCGTATTGTCGAGCGTGTGGCCGATGATGTGCACGGAAAATGTCGCGCCTTCGACCCCGGCGACCGTGAGGCTGACGCCGTCGAGCGCTACGGATCCTTTCTCGACGATATGCCGGACGAGCCGGGGAATGCAGCTCACCGTAATGACGGTGTCGTTATGCAGCTTCGACTGGGAAACGACGGTGCCCGTGCCGTCTATATGCCCGGTGACGATATGCCCGCCGAACCGTCCGGCCGAGGGCATCGCGCGCTCCAGGTTCACCCTGCTCCCCTTTTTCAGGCCGGCAAAAGTCGTCCGGCGCACCGTCTCCGCGAGGATATCCGCCGTAAACGAGCCGTTTCCAATGCCGGTGACTGTCAGGCAGACGCCGTTCACGGCGATGCTGTCGCCTATCCGGGTCCCTTCAAGGACGGTCTTTGCCGTAACGGCGATGCGGGACCCCGCGCCGGAAAGGGCGATACTCTGTACGGCGCCTACCTCTTCCACTATACCGGTGAACATGGTTATTCCTTCTCGCGGAACTGCGGATACCCTTCGATCATGATATCGCCGCCAAAGCGTTTGAAGGTTATATCAGATAATGATACAGCATTTTTCATCAGCTGTATACCTTTGCCGCCGATAAGCGCCGGGGCGTTGTCGCCCCCTATCAGCTTCGGCGCGATAAAGACCGTCAGCTTGTCGACAAGACGCCCTTCGAAGAGCGACGTGATGATCTGCGGCCCCCCCTCTACCATAACCGAGGAGATCTCGGCGCGGGCGAGCTTGCGCAGCAGGTCACGAAGGTTGACCTGTCCGTTCTTCTCCTTCACGGTGATGACCTCCGCGCCCCGCCGCGCGAGCGCGGCCGCTCTGCCTGCAGGGGCTTTCGCGGTCGTCGCGACGATAACGCCTGCCCCGGTCTTGAATATCGCGGCGCCCGGCGGGATCTCGCATGTCTCGTCGACGACGACCCTGCGCGGCTGCTTTGGCGCGGCGCGCCCGTTTCGCCGCACGGTCAGCAGCGGGTCGTCGCGCAGGACGGTGTTCCTGCCGACCAGGACGGCGTCATGTCTCCCTCTCATCCGGTGGACGTACGCACGCGAGTTCTCGCAGGTGATCCATTTCGAATCCCCCGAGCGCGTCGCGAGCCTGCCGTCGAGGGTCATCGCCGCCTTGACGGTTATCCACGGCATTCCCGTCGTGATGAATTTGTTAAATACGCGGTTGAGCGCCGCCGCCTCCCGCTCCAGCACTCCCCGCGTTACGTCGATCCCTGCCCTGGACAGTATACTCAGCCCTTTCCCCGAATGGCGCGGGTTCGGATCTATCGCGGCGACGACGATCCGGGCGATGCCGGCGCCGATGATAGCGTCCGTGCAGGGCGGTGTCCTGCCGAAGGTGGAGCACGGTTCGAGGGAGACGTAGAGCGTGGCGCCTTGCGCCGAGGAGCCCGCCTCCCGTATCGCCTCGATCTCGGCGTGGGCGGACCCCGCGTAGCGGTGATATCCGGCGCCGATGATACGCCCGTGCTTGACGACGACGGCGCCTACCATCGGGTTCGGGCTGGTGCTCCCCTCGCCCTTTGCCCCAAGCGCGAGCGCCTTGCTCATGAAATAGATGTCGGCTTCGCGCGGCGGCGCGGCGGTTTTGTTACGCATGTGAGGCATGGTAGGTTCTCATGTCGCTGAGGACCGTATAGGGCACATGGACTTTCCCCAGGAGGATAGAGGTCTTTCCGTGCCCGTGGCAGTCGGATCCCCCGCTGACGGCAAGTCCGTAGCGTTTCGCCAGTGAGAGATAGTGTTTCGTCATATCGGGCGTGTGCTCGATGTGATACGCTTCGATGCCGCCGAGCCCGGCGTCTTTCAGCCCGGGGATCAGCGCGTCGCTCCGTGTCAGGCCGGGGTGCGCCAGAACGGCCATCCCTCCCACGGACCTGATAAGCGCGATCGCATCGGCAGGCGATATCCTGTATTTCTCGACGTACGCGGCGCACCCCTTGCCGATATATTTCTTGAACGCCTCCTGCATATCGCCGATATACCCTTTATCCCTGAGCGCTTTCGCGACATGCAGGCGGCCGATCGTCCCCTCGCCGGAAATTTTAAGGATATCGTCGAATCCGATCTCGAGGCCCATCTCCCGGAGCTTGACGGCCATCGATCGGGCACGCTCGTACCTGGCGCGCGCCATCTTTTCGAGGGTTTTGCGAAAAGGGATATCCTGCCAGCGGAAGAAATAGCCGAGGATGTGCACCTCGTGCTGCCGCCCGTCGGCGCTCAGCTCGATGGCGGGAACGATCTCGACGCCGGCGGCCTCGCCCGCCGCGATCGCGGAAGGGATGCCCGCAACGGTGTCATGGTCGGCGATCCCGATGGCTTTAAGGCCGAGGCGCGACGCCCTTGCTACGACGTCCGCGGGCGAGAAGGTCCCGTCCGAAAAAAAGGTATGGACATGCAGGTCTACCGAGCCGCCGCTGTCAGGAAGGTTTTTTGCCGTGCGCATCGACGAGTTCTTTCTTGATCTTGTCGAGGATGCCGTTGACGAACTTGCCCGACTCGGCGGTGCTGTATTTCTTGGCTATGTCGACGGCCTCGTTGATAGAGACGATTGGGGGGATGTCCGCGACGTTGAGCATCTCGTAGATAGCCATGCGGATGACGTTGAGGTCGACCGTCGCGATGCGCGAGATGTCCCAGTTGTCGACGTACTTCGTGATGATCGCGTCGATCTCGCTTTTTTTCGCGATGGTCCCTCTGATCAGGCCGGTGCAGAACGCCGATGTCTCGGCGTCCATCTCGTGCTCGCGCAGGAACAGCGCCAGCGTGTCGTCTCCGGACTCGCCGGTGAAATCGTGCTGATAGAGGAACTGCATGACCAGCTCACGCGCCTTACGCCGTTTGCCCATGATCGCTGCCCGCCTTAAATTTCGTCGTAGAGGTTGACCATCTCGATCGCCGTCAGCGCCGCATCCCATCCCTTGTTGCCCGACTTCGTGCCGGCCCGCTCGATCGCCTGCTCGAGCGTGTCCGAGGTGATGACGCCGAATACCACCGGGATCCCGTTCTGCATGGATACGTGCGCGATCCCTTTTGCGACCTCGCTGTTGATATACTCGAAGTGCGGCGTCGCGCCGCGTATGACGGCGCCGAGGCACAGGATCGCGTCCGCATTCTTTTTCGCGGCGATCTTGCCGGCCGCCAGCGGTATTTCGAACGACCCGGGCACCCAGTAGACCCTGATCTCGTCTTCCTTGACGCCGTGCCGCGCCAGCGCGTCGAGCGCGCCGCCGAGGAGCTTCGATGAGATGAACTCATTGAAACGGGAGACGACTATAGCATACTTCTTCCCCTTTGAAATTAAATTTCCCTTTATCTCTTTTACCATGGCCCCCTCCTTTGTATTGTTTCCTCTTACAGCAGATGCCCCATCTTCGCCCGCTTGGTCTCTATGTAGCGCTTCGCGTGCGCCGTGATGCGCGGCTTGAGCGGCACGCGTTCGACGATCTTCAGCCCGAACCCCTCGAGGCCGTACAGCTTGCGCGGGTTATTGGTCATGAGCCTGATCCTTTTGACGCCGAGATCGGCAAGGATCTGCGCGCCGATGCCATACTCGCGCTGGTCCGGCTTGAAGCCGAGGCTGACGTTCGCCTCGACCGTGTCGAGCCCCTGGTCCTGGAGCTCGTAGGCGCGCAGCTTGTTCGCCAGGCCGATGCCGCGCCCCTCCTGCCGCATGTAGAGGACGATCCCGCGGCCCTCCTCCGCTATCTTTTTCATGGCAAGCTTGAGCTGGTCGCCGCAGTCGCACCGGAGCGAGCCGAAAACGTCGCCGGTCAGGCATTCGGAGTGGACCCTTACCAGGACCTTGTCGTTTTTCGCGATATCGCCGTACACCATGGCGACATGGTGCTTCTTATCGGCCGCAGACTCGAACGCGATGAGCTTGAACACGCCGTACGGCGTCGGCAGCTTCGTCTGGGCGACCCGTTTGATCAGCTGTTCTTTTTTCCTGCGGTATTCGATGATCTGGGCGATCGTGCAGATCTTGAGACGGTGTTTTTTTGCGAACAGCGCCAGTGCCGGCAGGCGCGCCATGCTGCCGTCCTCGTTCATGATCTCGCAGATCACTCCCGCCGGGTAGTGGCCGGCGAGCCGCGCAAGGTCGACGGCCGCTTCGGTGTGGCCGGCCCGCGTCAGGACGCCTCCCTCGCGCGCCATAAGCGGAAAGACATGGCCCGGGCACGAGATATCGTCCGCCGTCGTCGTCGGGTCGATCAGGACCCGCACGGTGCGCGCGCGGTCATGCGCCGAGATCCCCGTCGTCACGTCCTTCTTCGCGTCGACCGATACGGTGAAGGCGGTGCCGTACTGGTCGGCGTTCGCCTCGACCATCGGCGACAGGCGCAGGTAGCGGAGGCGGTCGGCCTCCATCGGAGCGCAGATCAGCCCCCTGCCGTATTTCGCCATGAAATTTACGGCCTGCGGCGTCACCTTGGACGCGGATATGACGAGGTCTCCCTCGTTCTCCCGCTTTTCGTCGTCGGTGATAATGACGAGCTTTCCCTTCCGTATGTCCTTGAGCGTCTCTTCGACGGAATTGAATTTCACGTTCCCTCCGGCTCTAAAATAAAAAACCCTGAAGACGGATCTTCAGGGCGTATACGCGTGCGCGTCGTCTTCTCCCATCCAGACTCGGAGATGCAGTCTCTCCCTACTGTCGGCCCCGGAATCTCACCGGATCTGTCCCTGCGGGACTCGCGGGCTTGGGGTTGTTTGCCCCCTTACCGCCGGTCAGGCTTTGAAGCGTCATCGCTTCGCACCGTGCCCTGAAGACGTGACTATACTACTACACAACTGCCGGAAATCAAGACAATTTATCCATTTGAGATACCGACACGGACGCTCACCGTCTGCCGCTCTTTGGAGAATGATCGCTTTCCTGCCTGGGGACGAGATCGATCACCTCGCTGACCGTGACCTTTACCAGGTACTGCGGATGAGGGAGGTTCTTCTCCGAAACATCGTGGGGCATCCCCCGCTGGATGGCGCGGACGATCCGGTCGACGATCAGCTTGTTCTTCTGGTGCCGCCAAATGTTCTTGTATTTTTCGAATGTCGTCCCTTTTCCGATGAGCTCCGCGGTCCCTCGCAGCTGATACCCCCGGTAGTTGACCGCATCGACGACCTCGATGGCGATCTTGTTATTGTGGCGGAGGTTGTCTCGCGTTTTTTTCGAGTAGAGGTCGAGAAAGTAGATCGTATCCCCGTCGATCTTCAGCGGCCCTTTCGGCGACACGTTCGGCATGCAGTCCGCGCCGCAGGTCGCGACGTGGATGATCCCCTGCGACTCCAGGAAATGCTTCAGGTCTTCCGTGATCTTGGATTTTCTTTTCATCTGATCCCCTTTTCTTCGGTCTGCCGGACTATCTCGATGACCAGCTCCGCGATCTTGACGATGTCGGCGGCGCGTATCGATTCGTGGGGCGTATGGGCGCCGTCGATGCCCAGTCCCAGGACCACCGACGGGATGCCGTGCTGGTTGAGGACGTTGGCGTCGCTTCCCCCGCACGACGATACCACCGCCGGGGAGATGCCGATGCCCTTCGCCGCCCGCCGCAGGCACGACACGACAGGCGATCTCCGGAGATCGAACGCCTTGAACTCCTCGTACTGTTTGAACGAAATGCGCGTGCGTGTCGCCCGGGCCGCCGCTTTGCAGACCGCGCCGATCCTGCGGGCCTGCGTGAGAGCGCGCCTCTCGTCGAGGCTGCGGACTTCGCCCTCCACGGTCACCCGGTCGGGCACGATGTTTGTCGCGGCGCCGCCGCTGATGATCCCCATGTTCGCCGTCGTTCCGCCGGCGAGGCGCCCCACGGGGATACGGCTGAGCACGCGCGCGGCGGCGCTCAGCGCGTTGATCCCCTTCTCGGGCTCGATGCCGGAGTGAGCGGCCTTGCCGCGCACCTCGATATGTATCTTCCGCAGCGACGGCGCCTGGGCGATGACGGCGCCGACCCGCATGGTGCTGTCGAGAACGCAGGCGAACTGTCCGGAAAGTTTACGAAAATCGAGGTGTTTCGCCCCCTGCAAGCCTATCTCTTCGGCGACCGTAAAGACCAGCTGGACAGTCCGGAACGGCAGCCCCCCCTCGATCAGCGCCCGGCCGCACTCGATCAGCGCGGCCACGCCCGCCTTGTCGTCGGCCCCGAGGACGCTTTTCCCGTCCGCCTTGAAACGGCCGCCTGAGCAGGAAGGCTTCTGCCCTGCCGTGGGGGTGACGGTATCCATGTGCGCCATGAATATGAGCGAAGGCCCGCGATGCGAACTGCCGGTGAGGGTCACGATAAGGTTCCCCGTATTGCCCCCGATGCGCGAGGCCGCCCCGTCTTCATGGACAATGGCTTTGCGGGAAAAAATGCCGGAAATATAATCGGCGACGCGCCGTTCGTTTTTTGACGGCGAATCTATATGGATGAGGTCGGAAAAAGTCTCAAGCAGTCGCTTCCGGTCGATCATTAGAACATCGGTATCTTGCCGATAATCTCTTTCATCGCCGCGGCGCCCGGGAGGGCGACGAACGGTATCGTGACGATGTACACCGACAGCAGCAGCACAACGATAGACGCCGCCAGGAACAGGTACTCGGATGCTCCGGCGCCCTTTGCGGCTGCCGCCGCCGGTTGAGAGACCGGCCGCTCGGCTGTGACGGCGGGTTTCGGTTCGACAGCCGGTGCCGGCTGCGGCTCTTTTTGCGCGGCGGCCGGTTTCGGCTCAGGTGCTATTTCCTGAACGGGCTTTTTCTCTTCCGCCGGCCGTTCGGGCGCCGCTTTCGGCGGCGCGGATTTTTCTGCGGGTTCCGCGGAAATACGCGATTTGCGGAGCTGGATCGCCGGCTTTGCCGGCTGCGGAGCCGCGGGAGGCGTCTCTTTTTTCGGCTCCGGTGCCGCGGCCTTCTCCTCTTTCCTCGGCTCTGCCGGCGTTTCTTTTGCGGCCGGCTGCGCCGCCGCCGGCTTCCCCGTCGCCCGAAACTCGATCTCCGCCTCGACCATGTCGTACTTCCACTGCACCTTGTCGCGGTTGATATGCTGTAGGATGTCTTTCAGGTCGGCGATGCTGAGCGAAGAGATCTTCTTCTTGTATTCGTTGATTTCGTTTTGATCCGGCATGGTCACCTCACGATTTCTGTTTCATTGCGTTCAAAAGGGCGTCGTACGCCGCTTCGAGTCCCTGCGAAACGATCTTGGTTTCGCCGATCACCGGCATAAAGTTCGTATCGCCGTTCCACCGCGGGACGACATGCACGTGCACGTGATCGACGATGCCCGCCCCGCCGGCGCGCCCCACGTTGATCCCGATATTGAACCCCTCGGGGCGAAACCCTTTTTCAAGCGCGCGCTGGGACGCCGCGATCAGCTCGAACATGTCGCAGACGGTGTCCCTGTCGAGGCCGGACAGCTCTCCCGTATGCTTGTACGGCGCCACCATGATATGGCCGTTGTTGTACGGGAAGAGGTTCAGGAGAGAAAAACAGCTCCCGTTGCGCTCGATGACGAACCGCTTCCGGTCGTTTTTCGCGCGGGCGGCCTCGCAGAATATGCATCCTGACGGCGCCGCGGTTGCGCTGATATACTTCATGCGCCATGGCGCCCATAACCGCTTCATGATGAACCTGCCGTCGAAAGTCCAGTCTGTACGGTCTCCGAACTGACAACTCCGAACTATAGAGAGCGGGCGATGGGAATCGAACCCACACTACCAGCTTGGGAAGCTGGGGCACTACCACTATGCAACGCCCGCGTATGCTCGAAAATCGCTATGCGACTACCAGGAAACCATCTTTTTAATTTCTTTTAACCGTTTTATAATATCAGCTTTCTTTGTCTTTTTCAACCTTTCTAAACTAAAATCTTCGACATTGTACGAAGCGACGACGCTTCCGTATATGACCGCGCGCCTGAGCGTCAGCCGGTCCGCTTTTTTAACGGAGGCGAGATAGCCGACAAATCCGCCGGCGAACGTGTCTCCCGCCCCGGTCGGATCGTGGAGCTCCGCAAGCGGATACGCCGGAGCAGAAAAGAACTCCGACTTCCCGATCAGGACGGCGCCGTGGCTCCCTTTTTTGACGACGATATACGAGGGGCCGTACGACAGCACCTTCCGGGCGGCGCGGATGATGTTGTGCTCTCCGGTCAGCTGGGCGATCTCCGCGTCGTTCATGATCATGATGTCGACGTCGCGCAGCAGCTGTACCAGCGAATCGCGCTTGATATCTATCCAGAGGTTCATCGTGTCGGCGATCACCAGCTTCGGCCGCCGCACCTGCCTGAGCACGTCGCGCTGCAGGTCGGGATCGATATTCGCGAGGAATACGTACGGGGTTGCCTTGTAGCTGGCGGGGATCTTCGGCTTGAAGGCGCCGAAGACGTTCAGGTCGGTCCGGTGCGTGGTCGCCTTGTTGAGGTCGCCGTCGTAGCTGCCGCTCCAGCGGAATGTCTTGCCGTCGACGATCTCCAGCCCCTGGATGTCGATCCCCCGTTTTTCGAGCATGCGGACATGTTCTTTCGGGAAATCCGATCCGACGACGCCGACCATGCGGACCTTCGAAAAGAAGCTCGCGGCGTACGAAAAATAGGTCGCCGACCCGCCGAGCGCGTCGACGCGTTTGCCTGTCGGCGTTTGTATCGTATCCAGTGCAATCGATCCAACGACCAGAATACTCATGTCTCCTCCCGTTTTTGCTCTTTCCTGAGGCCTTCGGTCATCTTCATTGAACAGAGGTCGCCGCACATAGTGCAGACGTCGTTTTGTTTCGGCGTGCTCGTGCTGCGGTACGCGCGCGCCTTTTCCGGGTCGATGGCGAGCGAGATCTGGCGTTCCCAATCCCTCTTTTTACGCGCCTCAGACATCGCCCGGTCGCGATCGATCGCCCCGGGGACCTTCTTGACGATGTCTCCGGCATGGGCGGCGATACGCGCCGCGATCACCCCTTCGCGCACGTCGTCAATGCTCGGCAGCCGCAGGTGCTCCGACGGGGTGACGTAGCAGAGAAAATCGGCGCCGGCAGACGCGGCTATCGCGCCGCCGATCGCGGAGGTGATATGATCGTACCCCGGCGCGCAGTCGGTCACCAGCGGCCCGAGAACGTAGAAGGGCGCGCCGTTGCAGAGCGATTTCTCGAGCCGGATATTCTCGGCGACCTGGTCGAGCGGGACATGGCCGGGCCCCTCGATCATCACCTGGACGCCGGCGGCGAGGGCGCGCTGCGCGAGCCCGCCGAGGACGATGAGCTCCTCTATCTGGGCGCGGTCTGTCGCGTCGATCACCGATCCCGGCCGCATGCCGTCGCCGAGGCTCAGCGTGACGTCGTAGCGCAGGGCGATCTCGAGCAGGCGGTCGTAGTGTTCGAACAGCGGGTTCTCTTTTTCCGTCTCCGTCATCCATTGCGCGAGAAAAGCCCCTCCGCGGCTGACGATGTCCATGAGCCGCCCTTGCGCGAGCATCACGGCGAGCGCCCGCCGGGTGAGGCCGCAGTGGACCGTCACGAAGTCGACGCCGCTTTTCGCGTGGTCTTCTACCGCGCGCAGGAAATCGTCCGAGGTGAGGGCGGATATCGGCGAGTTACAGCAAAACCGCAGGGCCATCACGTCGTACACCGGAACGGTGCCTATCGGCACCGGGCATTTCGAAACGAACATGCGCCGGACGTCCATGAGATTCCCGCCGGTGCTCAGGTCCATAAGGGCGTCGGCGCCGGCGTCGACGGCAGCCGCCATCTTCTTCATCTCCGCGTCGACGTCGACGACGTCGGTCGACGTGCCGATATTGGCGTTGACCTTGGTCTTGAGGCCGGTCCCTATGCCGCAGGGCCTGGCAAGCCGGCGCAGCCTGTTCTTCGGCACCACGACCGTGCCGCAGGCAACGCCTGCGGCCACCGTCTCGACGGGGCGGTTCTCGTCGCGAGCGACCGCCGCTAGCTCGGCCGATATGTTACCTTTTCGTGTTTCGAGTATAAGGCTCATCTGTTCCCTTTCGCGCCGCGCCTGCACAGCGACGCCTCGAGCTCGTAGGTCAGGAACCGGAGCTCTTTGCAGCGGGCGCTCGCGCCGCCGTCGTACAGTTTCAGGAATTCCTCGAGGACGCGAAGCGACTCCTCGGCCCGGTGCAGGTTGGCGTTGAGTATGTCGCGGTAGCTTTTCTTCGACATCTCGCTCGGTATGTTGTGCGCCCTGCCGACGTCGCCTCGCGCGTCGCGCGCCGCTTCTATCTCTTCGATGCCGACCGCGAGCGAACGGACGGTCGCGTCGAAACGGTGCCTGATCGTCTTGACGGCGCGGCTCCCGGCGGCGTCGTCGAGGATGAAGCGGACGACCTCTTCGATCACCCGGAGCGCTTCGCGAAGCCTGTTGATGTTGACGTCGATTATCCGGTATATCTTTTTGTCAGTGGTACTGCTTGCCATATGCCCTGACGATCTTCTTTATCAGATCGGTGGTCGATCTCCCCTTTTCCATTCGGATCCGCTTCACCGTTCCGCCGTACGATTTCACGATATCGTTCCCGACGATCTCCTCGATCCGGTAATCGGCCCCTTTGACCAGGACGTCCGGCCTGATCTCCCCGATAAGCCGCTGCGGCGTCGCGTCGTCGAAAAGCACGATATAGTCGACAGCCGAAAGCGCCGCGAGCACCGACGCCCGGTCGCGCTGCGGCACCAGCGGCCGTCCCGCGCCTTTCAAAGCGCGGACCGACGCGTCGGTGTTGAGGCCGATGACCAGGCAATCGCCGAGAGAGCGCGCCTTCGCGAGGTAGCTGACATGCCCGTGATGGATGATATCGAAGCAGCCGTTGGTGAAAACGACTTTTTTCTTCCGTGACTGGAGCGCCCGGACCGCCCGTTTTACCGAGCCCAGAGACTGTAACTTCCCTTTCATAGGAGGCACGCCTAGAAAAGCCTTTCCTCGATGAGGCGGCAGATAATATGGATGACGGTGATGTGCGTTTCCTGTATCCGGGCCGTATGTTTCGCCGGAGCGAGGAACACCACATCGGCGGCCGCAACGACCTTGCCCCCGTCGCCGCCGGTCAGCGCAGCCGTACGGGCACCCGCCTTCTTTGCCGCCTGCAGCGCCTTCAGCACGTTCGGCGAGTTGCCGCTGGTTGTTATGCCGACGACCAGGTCTCCCTCGCGCGCGAGCGCTTCCACCTGCCGGGAGAAGATGTCGTCGAACGAATAATCGTTCCCGATGCAGGTCATGACGGAGGCGTCGGCCGACAGCGCCATGACGGGAAGCGAGGCCCGGTTTTTCTTGTATCTGCCGAGCATTTCTCCGGCGAGGTGCTGCGCGTCGGCGGCGCTGCCGCCGTTGCCGCAGACGAGGATCTTCTTATTGTTCGCGAGTGTCTCTATGAAAAGCTCCGCGATCTTCTCGATCGCAGGGATGCATTGCTCCTCGAGCCGCTTTGCGAAATCGATATGATCGCGCAGTTCTGCCTGTATCTGCTCTTTCATGCGTGTCCTTCCCGTGCGACAAAAATCGTAGGGTACAGGCATGCCTGTACCCTACGGGTGTACCCTTGTGATCCGGCGCCGCTCAGCCGAAGAAGATCTTCGCGAACTCGTACAGTTCCGGGGGAACGGTGCTGAGCTTCGCGACCGCCTCTTTGATCGGCACTGCGACGATGTCGTTGCCACGCTTGGCGACCATCTTGCCGAAATCTTTTTTCACGACGAGCTCGACGGCCTTGACGCCGAAGCGGAGCCCGAGGAACCGGTCGAACGCCGTCGGCGAGCCGCCGCGCTGGATATGGCCGAGCACCG
>Ga0116155_10001634_pt1 | contig 15951 bp, 13 predicted proteins | sample AD_UKC032_MetaG_FD_89890 | JGI IMG/M metagenome (GOLD analysis project Ga0116155, IMG submission 89890) | Active sludge microbial communities of municipal wastewater-treating anaerobic digesters from USA - AD_UKC032_MetaG | ecosystem: Engineered > Bioreactor > Anaerobic > Digestate | place: USA...
CCTCTGCGAGCAGTGGCTCGAAGTCGTGATCCCCTAGCCCCCATCCGATTCATTCGCTGACCCCAGGGCCTGCGCTCCCACCTCGTTCCCGCTTAGCTTGACCCGTATTGACGAGCCGTCCCCCCCACCCTTTTCGCCCTCATGAATTGGCCGTGAGGCAACAGCGGTCGGGCGCCATTCTCATTGAAGCATTCGCCCAAATCGGCATGCTCTCGATTTCATGGACTGGCTGACGCAACCTGAAACCTACATCAGCTTGCTGACACTGACGGGGCTCGAGATCGTGCTGGGCATCGACAACATCGTGTTCATCTCGATCCTGGCGGGAAAGCTGCCGCACCACCAGCAGGCCAAAGCCCGCCAGGTCGGCCTGAGCCTCGCCCTGATCTCGCGCATCCTGCTCCTGTGCGGACTGACCTGGGTGATGGGGCTCAAGACGGTCCTGCTCACGGTGCTCGGCCATGGCGTCACCGGGCGCGATCTGATCCTGATCGTCGGCGGCCTGTTCCTGCTGGCCAAGGCAACCCGCGAGATCCACGAGAAACTCGAAGGCGAAGAGGGGCATGTGACCAAACGGCTGCCCCCGACCTTCGCCGGCGTGATCGTCCAGATCCTCCTGCTCGACATCGTCTTTTCGCTCGATTCGGTGATCACAGCCATCGGCCTCGCCCGGCGGCTCGGCGTCATGATCGCCGCGGTCGTCATCGCCGTCGGTTTCATGCTGCTGTTCGCCGGCTACATCAGCCACTTCATCGAACGCCATCCGACTCTCAAGATGCTCGCCTTGAGTTTCCTGCTCCTGATCGGCGCCGTCCTGGTGGCTGACGGCTTGGGACATCACATCAACAAGGGCTACGTCTACTTCGCCATGGCCTTCTCGGTCATGGTCGAGGCCTTAAACTTGAAGGCCCACTCCAAAGCGTCAAGCCGATGAAGAGCAACTGGCTGGCGACGAAGACCATCAGCCAGACGAACGCCTGGTCCATGAACCCGTACGAGTGCAGGCCCACGCCGAGCATGTTGACGCCGAACCAGGAGAAGCTCGTCACCACGTTCCCGAAGATCGCCAGGTTGATCAGCCCGCGCTCCCTGACCAGACCGCCCCCTCGGGCATGGAGGAGGATGGCACACCAGAGCACGACAAGCAGCGCGCCGTTCTCCTTGGGATCCCACCCCCAAAACCGGCCCCAGGATTGATCGGCCCAAATGCCGCCCACAACAGTGCCGACGAAGCTGAAGAGTGTGGCGAAACAGATCGCGCCATAGACCATCCGGGCCAACCGCCTGCCGATCGCCTCGGTGAACGTGCCGGTGAACGCCCGCCGCACCGCGTAAAGCACACCAAGAAACCCCGCCACGAACATCGCCGAATACCCGAGGGTGATGGTGATGACGTGCGTCGTCAGCCAGAAATTGCTGTCGAGGACCGCGCGGAGCATTTCCATCGTGTCGCCGCCCAGCGACAGATTGTGCGCCACAATTTGTGTCAGGAGACCCAACGCGGCCGCCATGACCACGCCGATGCTGTCGCGGTTGAGCCGCTCGATGATCAAGCCGAGGAGCACTGCGCCCCACCCGACAAAGACGGCGGACGAGTACAGATTCGTGACCGGCGGGCGCCCTTCGAGCACCATGCGAAAGACAATCCCCGCGGTGTGCACGAGGAATCCGACCGCCAACAGCTTGATGGCCGTGCGGTTGAACACCTGGAACCATCCAAACCAGGACGCGCACCCGGCGAGAAACGCCAGGAGATAGAGCGCCAGACTGACCACAAACGGACGCCACGCGTTGTAGAGAAACTCTCGGGAGGCCTTTCGCACTTCTGACGCGAAAGGGGCCGCGAGCCAGCCTTGATAGTCGACCAGAGCCCGATTGAACTCATCCGGTTTGCCAAGTCGATACGCCGAGGCCATGGCCGCGTAGTGGCGAACCGCGGGGTGGACCTCACCCGCGCGGATCGCCTCGAGCAGGCTGGTCCCCAGGTTCGACCACGGCTCGCGTCCGGTCTCGAGGTCGCGCGGCGGGATCAGCAAGGGGTAAGCCAGGCTCCCCAGAGCGTCGAAGCCCTGCAGCGCCTTGGCGAGCCGGTCAAGATCCTCCTGGCTGAATGGCTTGTTCTCCTGGCGAAGCCGCCACGCCGCCAGGCCCGGATCCAGAGATCTCTCGAAGGCGGCGACGGCGGCGGCGAAGTCCTCTGTGTCTTCGGGCCGGAAGCTGTTCTTGAGCCGGTGATAGAGCGAGACCCCGCTGGAGAGCCTCACGACCGCCTTCTCGAAACTGCTGTGGTTTTCAACCGGCACCGCGATCGCGCGACGCGCCTGCGTTTCGATCTCCTCGACCCGGCTCCGAATTTCGTCAAAAGCGACGTAGAGCGAACCGTCTGGGGCCAGACCCACGAGGCCGCGCAACTCCGGGTGATCGATCTTGAAGACCTTTCGGCCGTCGGCGACCTCGGGTTTCATGGCGACTTCGAGGAGCCAATCGATGGCCGGCATCCGGGCGCCGCGGCCCAATCCCACCGACTGCTTGCCGCAAAGAACCAGCAGGCTGTTCCGCGCGACCGAATCGAGCGGCTGCAAACGCCCGTTCAGCACAGCCGGCAGACGCCCAAATCCGATGCTGTCGAAATCGGTGGTGGCGCGGGGCGGGCGCAGCCCGCTCAGGGCCCAGAGGCCGAAGACAGCGGCGACAATCCACGGCAGCCATTTTTTCATGCGTCTTTTCGTTTCACGAAGCTCACGAGGTGACTGAGAAACTGGACAACGAGCCCCGCGCCCACCAGCGCGCACGAGAAATAAGGCGTCAGCCAGCCCGGGTTACGGACCACCTGCAGGATCGTCACGCGCGGGTCCTGCTGGTCGTAGCCTGATTGGTAGAACGTCTCGCCTCCGTACCGCAACGGGTTGTTCATGTAGATGCGCACATCGCGGCTTTCGCCCGTGCGTGCATTGGTCAGATGCACATCGCTCGAGAAGTTCCTCGGGATGTCCGTGCCCATGTACTTGTCATGGGAAAACTGACGCAATTCGAGGGTGAAGGGACGGTAGTGACGCGCGGGGCGCAGCGCGATTTCGTAGTTCTTGCCCTCGTGCTGAAAGCCCTGATTTGCGCCGATCCAAAGCGACACGGCCCAGACGCCCAGCGATCCGCCGGGCGCAACCAGTTCGACGTAGGCGGCGGGGATGTTGCGCCGATCCATCCGCGTCTCGGGAGCGGCGGAGGCGAACTGGACACGCCGGCCTGCGCCCTGGTTGGCCTGGGCCGTCCCCTGCCCTCGCTCGATCGGCCTGTGGGTCGAGTTGGGCCAATAGTCGATCACCCGGACCTCGAACGGGAGGCCGGGATGCCGGATCTGCTTGTTTCGGGCGAGGCGCGTCTCGGGTATGGCGACCACGAGGTCGTGATCGGGAGCGCTGGTTTCGAGGATGGCGAGTTCGCAGAGGCGGGCGTCCTCCGAGTAGCTCCTGGGCTCGCCTTCGCTCAACCGCATCGTGCTCTCGGTCGAGAGCAGGTCCGTTGCAAGCTGGCCGAGCAGAAGCAGGATGAGGCCCGCGTGGATCATCAACAGACCCAGTTTGTCCCGGCTCAGGCCGAAGCGCCGCGCGTGAGCGCAGATCAGGTTGATCAAAAGCACGCCGCCGACCAGGTAACCGCCCGGGAGGACCGGCACTCCTAGCGATGTGCCGGGGATGGTCCAGAAGACGAGCACGCTGCGGAAGTATTTGGCCTGGGCCGCGTAGAGGCCCAATTCGACTTGCGCCAGCGTGCCGGCGAACACCAGCGCCATCGCGCAGGCCAAACACACCAGCGTGAGCCGGATCGACGCGAAAAACCTCATCATGGGATTAAGGGGTGTACCGAACCGTTCGCGCAAACTCGACGAACGCGTCCTTCTCGCTCGCAACAGCCGCGTCATCGCCCACCAGCTTGTAAAACCACGTCTGCCCGTTCCGGGCAACGCCTGCCGCAACCATCCGACGGTGCGTGGTCTCCGCCACAAGCTCAACCGCGTAGGCCTCGGCGTCCGCGACCTCGATCGGAATCCGCAGTTTGGCCAGATCCGATTCCTCGACGGCGGGCAGGCCCATCTGCCCCCGCCAGCGGTTCACGTTGGCCGCCAGGCCGCCACCGTCGCCCGGAAGCACGGACACCGTGATCTCGGCCCTGCCGGCGTCCGGGGCGGCCAGAAACCGGGCCACCTGCATCACGCCAGGAGCCTGCTCCTGCCAATGGGCAGGCGCTGTCCATGCCGGCTTGGCCGGCGCGGCCGTTTCACGGGCCGCCGCGGGCTCCGCCACCGGGTCTTTGGGCGCCTGATAAACCCTGATGGCGTCCCGATCGCAGCCTGTTGTGCCAAACGCCAACCCCACCGCGAGGACGACAGCCAACCGCGGCAACTCTCGCTTCGAAATGCGATGCACGGCGAACTGTTACGTGAAACGCCCCGGTTGCGCAAATGAATGGAGAGAGATTTGGCGCGACTCAGTCTGCTTTTGACAACGCTCGAAGCGCCGGGTCCGGAGACCCGGCCTACAACCGCGGCATTCTCCGGTGCTGTAGGCCGGGTGCCCTCACCCGGCGTCACGGCCTGCACTCTGAGAAACACTGGGCGCGACTTTGTTTGCGCATCCTCGCCGCCCCGCTATTGTCATTGGACCGGACGCTTTCCGGATCAAGACTTATGGACCTTTTCAAAGCCATTCAATCGCGTCGGTCAGTGCGCGCGTACGAGCAGCGTGCCCTCGAGCCGGGCAAACTGCGGATCGTGCTCGAAACGGCCTGCCAGGCGCCCTCCGCGGGCAACCTGCAGGCCTACCACATTTACGTGGTCAAAGACGAAGTGCTCAAGAGGGCCTTGGCAGTCGCCGCCCTCGGTCAGGAATTCCTGGCGTCGGCCCCGGTCGTGCTCGTCTTCTGCGCCGTGCCGGCGCGGTCGGTGAAGTACGGCGAACGGGGCGCAAGCCTCTATTGCGTCCAGGATGCCTCGATCGCCGCATCCTACGCCCAGTTGGCCGCAACAGGGTTGGGGCTGGCCACCTGCTGGGTCGGGGCTTTCGACGAAACCGCGGTCTGTCGCGCATTGCATCTTGCGACCGGCGAGCGCCCGGTGGCCATGCTCCCGCTGGGCTACGCCGCCGAACAGCCGCTTCCCACCCCGCGCCGCGACATCAAGGACGCCGTGATCGATCGGCAGTGATCGGGCCTGGACGCTCGATTCCAACATCCAATAGAACAGGTCCCGGAGCGCTGACGGCAACCGCGACGTCCTGGCGCCCTCTTCAAGATCAACCTTGCGAATGGTGAGAAGCGGTCGGGCGAGCGGAGAGCTTTGCTCGACGGTTGAACTATAGGATTGGACACTGTTGTATCTTGTGATAACAGACCTGTATGTTATTACGTGAAACACTTGTCACCATCTTGGCCGCACCCGCGGTCTTCCCGCCGCCGCCGGTGGAAGTCCCGCGACGGCTTGTGGATTCGCAGCCGCGCGCGGCCGGCCACGCGCTCGTGCTTACGGGCGTGCGGCGCTGCGGCAAGAGCACCGTGCAGCAGCAGCTTTGCCGGCGAGATCGCCGCCCGGCGGTATTCTGCAACCTCGAGGACACGCGGCTCTACGGGTTGGGACCCGATGATTTCCCCACGTTGCTCTCCGTCATCGAGGAGCGGCACACCGGGGCGACGGTGTATCTGGACGAGGTGCAGGAGACACCCGACTGGCAGCGGCTGGTGCGCGCGCTCCTCGACGCCGGGCGCCAGGTCTGCGTGACCGGGTCGAACGCCTCATTGCTTGGGCGCGAACTGGGCGCCAAGCTCACGGGGCGGCACGTCTCGGTTGAGGTGAACCCGTTTTCCTACCACGAATACCTGGTCTTTCGAGGGGGCGAACGCGGCGCGACGACGCTGAAGCAGTATCTCGATGAAGGCGGTTTTCCGGGCGCGTTGCGCGAAGCGGTTGCCGGCCCCGCTTTGCTGCGCGAGTTGCTTCGGGACATTGTGCAACGCGACATCGTTTCGCGCCACAACTTGCGCGAGACGCGGCACTTGATGAACCTGATCCTGCACCTGCTGGCGCACACCGGCCAACCGCTCTCGCTGCAATCACTGGCCAAGGGGCTTGCGATTCCGTCGGCGGCACAGGCGGCGCGCTGCATCGAGCACCTGCAGGATGCCTGGCTGCTGCTCGCCGTGCCCAAGTTCAGTGCCTCCTTCAAGCAACGCGTCGTCAGCCCGCCGAAATACTACGCGATCGACCCCGGCCTGCGCACCGCCAACACACCCAATCCGACACCGGACTGGGGCCGCCGGTTGGAGAACGCCGTCCTGCTCGCCTTGCGCCGCCGCGGAATGGCTCCCGCTTACGCGAGTGAAATCCACCAGTGGGAATGTGACTTCGTCACGCCGGAGGTGGCCATCCAGATCTGCGCCGAGCTCACGCCGCAGAACCGCGCCCGCGAATTGCGAGGCTTGCTGGCCGCCGCCGTTCTGCCCGGCGCCAGCGGACGCAAACGCGAGCGGCTGGTGCTCACCCTGAACCAGCGCGACACCCTGAAGGAAGAAGGACAGAACATCACTGTGCTGCCCGCTTGGGAATGGCTTGATTGAACCACTCACCCCGGCGCCTCTGACTTCTCGCGATGGTGGATTGTGACGAGCAACTCGATCACGGGCCAGTCCTTGCTGCGTTGGGTCTTCTTCGCTTCGACCAGGTCCGGCACGCAGAGGTGAAAGGCAATGGGGTGAAAGGCAATGGGGTCAGATCCGTGAAAGGCAATGGGGTCAGATCCGTATTATTGACATATCAGATCCGCTTTGAGGAGCCCCGAGGCATGGCGCGACCGTTAAGGATCTTGGCAGCGGGCGGTTGGGCTCGCGGTCGGAGCCGGCGTCGCGCTCCTCTCCTTCACGATTCAAGCGGTGTCTGATAGTATGACGGGCATGGATGGAGCGTCACGGGGCTTTCAGCGCGATTTCGCCCGAATGAAGGCGAAGGCTCCCGCCGGCGAGATGGATGGCGGTCCGGTTGAAGACGGGGACGAGGCAAGGCAAGACGACGCGGCCCCAAGAATACGAATGTCAGAGGTCGATGCGAAAGCGCGACGATTGAGACGATGTAGCTGAGTGAGGGCGCCCTCGCTCGAATGATGCACGTGGCCCCGCGTGCAGCTTACTCCCTCCACGACAGTCGGAAGGCCCGCAGGCCCGAATCGGACGGCGATGGCGCCGCCGCCAAGCGCACGGTGTTGGTCCCTTCGTTGGCCGCAAACGACTCGTGCACGGCCCACTCCACGAGGTTGGAGCCGACCTCCAAGGCATAGGCGCGACCGGGCTTGAGTTTGCTCAGTTCCAGGGTGAAGGCGTCGCCCTCCGTCCGCAGGCGCAGCGATTCGGTCCGGGTCTGCGTGGCGACCTCACCGAGCCACCCGGTCCAGACTCCGTGCGTCCGGGAGGTGGTATGGTTCTCATCCCAGAACACGTAGTCCTTGCCTAGCCCGGTGAAACTCTTGTCCTTGAGGGCTGGGTCGAGCAGCGCGCCGAGGTCGGTCCTCACGAAGCCCAAGTTCACGGCCTCGTCCAGGAATACATTCCAGCGGTCGTGAAGGTTGAATCGCAAGACCCGGAGGTTCGGAATCGCGGCGTCGAGCGCGGCCAACGCGTCGGCCAGGACGCGGTTGAACACCTGCACCTGCTGGCCCACTTGGTCCCGCTGTGCGCTACTCAGGCGACTGGCGAACCCCGGCGCACGCTGCACCGGATCCAGGTCGGAGACCAGCACGGTGCGCGCGCCGTTCTGATGCAGTCGCACGACGCTGTTCGAGAGATTGCGGGTCATCCGCACAAACAGATTGGACCAGCCGTTGGCATTGGTGAGCACGGCCGGGTTGAGCGTGTTGTTCGGGAAGAGATGGTACCAGAGATCATTGCCACCGGCCCATACGACGAACAGGGCGGTGGGCGCGTTGGACGAACCGCGGAATCGCGGCACCTGGCTGCCGATCACGTCGGCGGTGGTCGCGGCACCCGCGTAATTGTGCGCCGGGACGAAGGTCAGGCCCCAGTTGGTGCTGAGCAACTCCGGCCACATGGGTCCATTGGACCAGTGCGACCTCCAGTAGGGGCCGCCGGCCGTCCAGGACCAACTGTCGCCGAAGACGTAGAGTGCGCTGTACGGCGGGTCCGACGGCACAGGCTGGGCCCGCAGCAGTCCGATCGCGCCAGCCCGCGACAGAGTGGTGAGCAGGATAGCTTGGGTTTTCATGGGCGTTTCTCCTCGGTCCTGAAGATTCTCCACGGGATTGCCGGTCCCTCGGTGTCCGCTTTCATGGTCGTCGCGGTTCCGTCGCCCGCTCGATCATCCAGTCTCGATCCCCGCGTTCAGCAAGGGGGATGGGGAAGCGCGTGTCAAAATCACCCGCCTGATACCGGACGACTTGTTTCGTGCTCGGAAAGTGCCAGCGACGGAGCTCGGAATGCCCGTCGGCAAACGAGAGGCCGCCAGCGCCATTGTGGTACGATGCCGGCAAGTCCCGCCAGGTCGAGCCGGTCGGGTTAACCAGGAAGTAAGGGTCATTGATGCTGTCGGGGTGTTCGTCCAGGACCACGTATCGCTGAGCTGGGTTGGCCAAATCGGTGAGTTTGATGAACTGCCGGTGCGTCTGGCAGTTGTAGTTCACTCCGCGGTCCCAGAATCCGTCTGGAGCGGGAGAGTCGGGTCCGAGAAAGGCATTCATCGAAAGGCTCCGTGTGCGCCCGGACCAGCCTCGGCTCCGCTGCTGCGGGCTCAGATACCGGTCCGCTGGGCACTTGTAGATGTTCCTGGCACCCGAGACGTAAGGGGCAAGCGGTCCCACGTTGAGGAGCGTCGTGTTCGTGTTTCCGGGCTCGACACCCCAGCTCATGATGTTATTGACCCAGTTCTCACAGCGGTTGTTCTGGAGCGTTTGCGAAAGTCCGAAGATATCGAAATTGTACACCAATCTCTCTTGGTGGTCTTCCGCGTACATCCGCCAAGCCAAGGTCAATTGTCTCGTGTTGTTCAGGCAACCGATCCCCTGCGCCTTGGCCTTGGTTCGCGAGAAGGCCGGCAGTAGCAGGCTGGCCAGGATGGCGATGATGGCGATGACGGCCAGCAACTCGATCAAGGTGAAGCCGCCACGCGCCGATCGCGCGTCGGGGTGACTCAGGGCAATCCGGTCAGAAACACTCATGGCTGATGGCCGCCGGCCGTCCCCCTGGCCTCGGCGGCGTCGATTTCCTCCCAGGAAGGCGCGCGCCAGAGGTGCAGATGACGTTGGGGGGTGCTTGAGACAAGCAACCGCTGCCCCTCGCCAGATAGGCGGACCGGCGGCTGATCGGCGCCAGGTGCAGTTTGGCTTCAGTTAGCCGGCCTCGAGCGCTACGGCCCCACCCGCACGGAGGTCTATGAACCCCTGCCCAAGTGGCGTCGTGGAGCCAAGCGATGGAGGCGCAAGTCGGAGCGGCCCAGTAACTGCCACTGGACCTATGATAAATGTATGCTAATCAATAGGCTAGCCACATGTCAACGCGCTTTTCGCGTCACCAGCCAAAGACACTGAAACCCAAAAACAAAGCAGCCATCGGGTAACACCCCTTTTGGCACAACGAATCCCCCTCCCGGGTAACAGTTACTTTTGGCGCACGGCGCCATGAACTTGCCCCACTTTTCAACCCCGGGAGAACTCTTCTCGACGGCGGGTCTTTCGGCCAGCCTGTTTGCGCAAACCGATCGCTACCGGCTCTTCGCCAAACTGGTCTACCCCCCTCTGGTGCGCGCCCGGGCCAAGCTGGAGAAGTGCTACTGCGCCGACAACGGTCGGGTGGCCTTGGAACCAGTGCTGATGCTCGGGGTGAGCATTCTCCAGGACCTGGACGGGGTGCCGGATCGGCAGGCGGTGGAGATGCGCCGCTATCACGCCGGCTGGAACTTCGCCTTGAACCGGCAGTTGGGGGACGCGGTGTTCCACGCCACCAGCGTGGTGAACTTTCGTCGCCGGCTGCTGGAGTATCAAGAGAGTGCGCTGGGCTTTGCGACGATTCTCGAGGCGCTCATCGCGGCGGGGTTGGTGTCACGGCAGAGCCGGCAGCGGTTGGACTCGACCCAGATGTTCGCGCGGATGGCGCGGATGAGCCGGTTGGACTGTGTGCGGGAGAGCGTGCGGTTGGCGCTGCAGGAACTGGAGGGGGTGGTGGGGGTGGAGGCGCTGGCGGCGGTGGTGTCGGGCGCGGCGGCGGCCGGGGCGGCCGCGCCGGTGAACTAACCCCACAGGGGGTCTCTTCTCGGCCTCGCTCTACAGCGGATCGTCTCCGGCAACTCCCAACGGGCGGAAACCTCAGTTCCTCCGATTCCTCGGAGGCACCGTCCTATGAGCATCGGTAGCCGTTCGAGTGGCGAAGGTGCTGGGAGGTTGCGAGAAGCCCAAACGTCTCCCCCTCACAAAGCGGAGGCGGTTTTCGCCTTGCGGCAGGGGGTGAATTGCTCTATGGCTTCGTCGCTCGTGACGCGCTTCACACCGCAAGAACCAACTTGAAAGGTCCGTCGACAGTCCCGGTCTCGCCGGGGCAAGCGATTCATGGAACACTCGAACGATTTCAGGGCGGCGGGACGGAGGGTTGGGAGCCGCGATGGCTGCCGAGCATGGATTTGAACCATGACAAACAGATCCAGAGTCTGCTGTGCTACCGTTACACCACTCGGCAATCGAGCACGTGGCGAACCCTAAAGATTCCATCCTGAGAGTCAAGCCGCCGGTATGCCGAGCGAACATCGCCTCATCCTCAAACACATCGACCAGCCCGGTTACACGCCGGATTTCGACTGTTATGTGCGGCACGGCGGCTACGAGGTTTTGAAGCGGGTTTTGGGGCTCGCCCCGCGAAACGGGCCGGACGGCAAGTCGATCAGCCCGCAGGAACAGATCCGGGAAGAGGTGGTTCTGTCCGGACTGCGCGGGCGGGGGGGAGCCGGTTTTTCATGCGGCACGAAGTGGGCGCTGGTGGATCGTAAGAGCGGGAAACCGATCTACTTGATCTGCAACGCGGACGAATCGGAGCCGGGCACGTTCAAGGATCGCCAGATCCTCTACAAAGACCCGCACCAACTGCTCGAGGGCATGGTCATCTCCGGGTACGCCAACGACGTGCACCTGGCGTACATCTACATCCGGGGCGAGTTTGTCGAGGGGGCGCGAGTCCTCGATCGCGCCATTGCGGAGGCGAAGTCGAACGGCTGTCTGGGAACGAACATTCTGGGCAGCGGTTACGATCTCGAGATCCACGTGCATCGGGGTGCGGGGGCGTACATCTGCGGAGAGGAGACGGGGCTGATCGAGTCGATCGAGGGCAAGCGGGCGTATCCGCGGATCAAGCCGCCCTATTTTCCGGCTGTGCTGGGGTTGTACATGTGCCCGACCATCGTCAACAACGTCGAGACCCTCTGCGCGGTCAAGCATGTGGTCGAGATGGGGGGGACGGCCTATGCGAGCCTGGGCACCCCCAACAACACCGGCACCCGCATCGTGTGCCTGAGCGGACACGTGGTCCGGCCCGGCTACTACGAGATCGAGGTGGGCGAGGCCACGCTCCGCGACCTGATCTTCGATCCGACCTTCGGCGGCGGGCTGCGTCCGGGGCGGAGACTCAAGGCGGTGATTCCCGGCGGGGTGTCGTCCAAGGTGTTCAAGGCCGGGGAGAAGGTCCGGATCCGGCACAAGCAACCGGACGGGCGCGAGGGCGAGCAGGAGATTGACATGCTCGATCTGCCGTACGATTTCACGACCTTGATTGCCGCAGGCAGCATGTCCGGCTCGGGGGCGATCATCGTGTTGGACGATTCGGCGGACATGGTGGCGGTGCTGGCGAACATCAGCGAGTTCTTCGCGCACGAGAGCTGCGGACAATGCACGCCCTGTCGCGAGGGATCGCTCTGGATGGCGAAGGCGCTGCGGCGGCTGACGCGCGGAGAAGGGCGGGCCGAGGATGCCGCCTATCTCGCGCATATTGCCGACAACATCCCGGGCGGGCGGACGATTTGCGCGTTTGGGGAGGCTTGCTCGTGGCCGGTCCAGAGCATGGTTGCGAAGTTCAAGGACGAGTTTGTGGCCAAGGGGAAAGCCGACCAGGCGCGGCAGTCCAAGGAGGCGGCATGACCCCGGCTCATCCCCCGTCAGGCACAACCCGGGAATCTGCGTCCTCGTCCCGGCACGAGGTTTCCGGGCCAGGCTCGACCGCCCCCAACTCCCAACCAACGCCGCCGGCGGACGTGGTTGTTGTCACGGTGAACGGCCAGAAGGTTGTCGTGCCGAAGCTGATGCCCGATTGGACGGGCAAGTTGGCGCCGACGACCATGCTCCAGGCGTGCGCGGCGGCGAAGGTCGATGTGCCGCACTACTGCTATCACCCGAGGCTCCCTGTGGCGGGCAATTGCCGGATGTGCCTGGTCGAGTACGGCACGCCGGTGCTTGGTCCGGACCGCCACGCCGTGCGGGGGCCGGACGGCGAGCTCGTGATCAACAAGTCGCCCCGTCCGGCCATCGCGTGCGCGACGCCGATCACGTCGGGCATGGCGATCTACACCGACACGCCCGGGGTGAAGCGGATGCGCGAGGGGGTGCTCGAGTTTCTCCTTGCGAATCACCCACTCGATTGTCCCATTTGCGACGAGGCTGGGGAATGCAGGCTCCAGGAGTACGCGGTCGATTATGGCCAGTCGGCCAGCCGGTTCGTCGAGACCAAGGTCCACAAGCCCAAGCAGGTCGACCTGGGGCCGCGGATCGTGCTCGACGACGAGCGCTGCATTCTCTGCACGCGCTGCATTCGGTTCACCCGCGACCTGGTGGGCGACGACGCCCTGGGGATTGTCAACCGGGGCAGTTACAGCACCCTCACCCACTACCCCGGCCGGCCGTTCGACAACAACTACAGCCTCAACACGGTCGATCTCTGCCCCGTCGGCGCCCTCACCTCGAAGGACTTCCGCTTTCAGATGCGGGTTTGGTTCCTGAAGGAAACCAAGGGCGTTTGCACCAGTTGCGGCACCGGCTGCAACATCCTCATCGGCTCACGCGAGAACCGGGTTCTGCGCTACACGCCGCGCGACAACGGCGCCGTGAACGGGTCGTGGATGTGCGACACCGGGCGGCTCAATTACACGTGGATCCATCGGCCCGACCGCATCGTGAAGCTGGGCGGCAGCCGGCTTCCCGCCCCCACCTGGCCCGCTGCGCTGGCTGCGGTCGCATCGGCCCTGCGCAACGCCCCCGCCAGCTCTGTGGCGATCGTCGCCTCCGCCCGCCAGACAAACGAAGAACTCTACCTTCTCCGCAAGCTGGCGCAAAGGCTCGGCGCGGCCTCGGACTCCGTGCCGCGCGCGGGTGAGGCGGATCGCTGGCTCGTCTCTGCCGATCGCAATCCCAACAGCACCGGGGCGCGCTTGTTCGGTCTGGCTGCCGATCCGATGGGGTCCAATGTGGCCCGGTTCGCCCAGGGGATCCGGACGGGCTGTCTGAGGACGCTGCTGGTGTTCGGCGAGGACGCCACCCGGTGCGGTCTGGGCGCCGATTTGTTGGCCAGGCTCGAGACTTTGATCGTGTCCGATGTCCTGCCAAATCCGACCACCGCCCTGGCTCATCACCTGTTGCCGGGATGCTCCGCGGTCGAGAAGCGGGGAACCTTCACGAACGTGCACGGGCGCGTGCAGCGCTTCTTCGCGGCGATCGACCCGCCGGGGGACGCGCGACCCGAATGGGAATTCCTGCGCGATCTGGTGATGGCGGTCACGGGCCGCGGCTTGCCGGACACCATCGAAGGGTTGTTCAATCAGATGGCCGGCGATGTGCCGGCGTTGCATGGGCTCGAATGGGCGGCTCTGGGGGACGCGGGCCTGACGGTGCCAATGCAATCGGCGACTCCGGACAACGAACCCCGCTGACCGATGGACTTCCTCGATCGTCTCACTCCCACCGAACAGTTCGTCACGTTCGGAGCCCTGAAGGTCATCGGCGTCTTCGCGGTTGTGATGTTCCTGGTGGCCTATGTCGTCCTGATCGAACGTAAGGTCTGCGCCGCGATCCAGGACCGCATCGGCCCCAACCGCGCCGGGCCATTCGGCCTGTTGCAGCCGCTGGCCGACGCCGTCAAGGCCTTCCTGAAGGAGGATTTCAGACCGGCGCAGGCGCATCCGCTCTACTTCTGGCTGGCGCCGGCCCTTGTGATGATCCCGAGCCTTCTGGTCGTGGCGGTGATCCCATTCGGGTCGACCCTGGGCAATCCGGACAACCGGATGGTGATCGCCGACCTGAACATCGGCATCCTCTACACGTTCGGGATTGCGTCGCTGGGCGTGTACGGGATCGTGCTGGCCGGCTACGCGGCGAACTCGAAATACCCGTTGGTGGGGGGCATTCGCTCGGGCGCCCAGATGATCTCGTACGAGATTGCGATGGCGCTTTCGGTGATCCCGCTGTTTCTGCTTGTGGGCGATTTGAACCTGGGCGCGGTGATCGACTACCAGGCGCGCGGCCTGTTCGGCTGGCTGATCTTCAAGCAGCCCCTCGCGTTCGCCATCTTCCTGGCGGCGGCTTTCGCCGAAACCAACCGGCTGCCGTTCGACATGCCTGAGGCGGAACAGGAATTGGCCGGCGGCTACAACATCGAGTACAGCTCGATCAAGTTCGCCCTCTTCTTCATGGCCGAGTACGCGCACATGATCGCCGCCTCGGCGATGCTGGTGACGTTGTTTTTCGGGGGGTGGACGCTCCCGTTTCTCGGGTTGGATCAGCCGGCGTCGACCTTTGGGGGCGGGCTGCTGCACATCGGCGTTTTTCTCGCGAAACTTCTGGTGCTGATGCTCCTGTTCGTGTGGGTGCGCTGGATGTGGCCGCGGTTTCGGTACGATCAACTGATGGCGCTGGGCTGGACACGGCTCGTGCCGCTGGCGCTGGCGAACATTGTGGTCACGGCCTTGTGGCTCTGGCTGAAGGCGGCGTGATGATTGTCAAACGGAATCCACTGAGTTGGGCCGAGCGGCTCTACCTGCCCGCGGTCTGGAACGGTTTCAAGGTCACGCTCCGTCATTTCTTTCGCCGGAAAGTGACCATGCAGTATCCGGAAGAGCGCTGGGTGGTGCCTGAGGCCTACCGCGGCGCGCCTTACCTGGTTCGCGACCAGAACGGCAACACCAAATGCGTCTCGTGCCAGCTCTGCGAGTTCGTCTGCCCTCCCAAAGCCATCTCGATCACACCGCCCGGCCCGGACGGCCCCCCTGCCGATCGCCGCAATGCCGAGAAGATGCCGCGCGAGTTCAAGATCAACATGCTACGCTGCATCTTCTGCGGCCTGTGCGAGGAGGTCTGTCCCGAGGAGGCGATCTTCCTCAAGCGCGACTACGCGCTGGTGGGGACCAACCGGCAGGAGATGGTTTACGCCCGGGACAAGCTTCTCGAGTTGGGCGGGACACATCAGGACACCATCCGGAAATGGGAGCGCAAGGAGCGCGGGGAGGCGACAGCAGGGTGGGCACCCGACACTGCGCAGCCGTGTGTTGCGCCTTCTCCATCGCGGCAGCCGATCACTCGATAGGGTTCAACATCGACGCCGGGGGAACGTTTCGCGCATCGCCGCCCATTGGTGTTAAACCAGTCACGGATGAACACCACGGCTTCATCGCCCTGGCCGGCCGGTTCCGCTCCTTCCTGCTCATGGCCATGAGCCGCTTTCTTGCCAACGCGTGAGACAAGGTCTGCACGCAAAAGCGCGGAGGCCAGGTGCAACTGGTCGCGCTCGCTCTCGACACCGCTGAAACACGCTATCGGCAAGAGCCCGCCGATGCCTCCACACCCGAGCAGGCTTTCGAGAAACAGTGGGCGCTGACCCTGCTCGAGGTCGTGCTCGAACGCTTGCGCGCCCAATACGAGCTCGAGGGCAAGGCCACCC